>Ga0208361_1000134_pt1 | contig 26873 bp, 23 predicted proteins | sample LakMenEpi05Aug10_FD_150670 | JGI IMG/M metagenome (GOLD analysis project Ga0208361, IMG submission 150670) | Freshwater microbial communities from Lake Mendota, WI - 05AUG2010 deep hole epilimnion (SPAdes) | ecosystem: Environmental > Aquatic > Freshwater > Lake > Epilimnion/Euphotic zone ... | reverse complement strand
AGAACTGCAGTGGAGCCGGATCAGAGGCAGAAGCACAAACGATGGTGGTATAAGCCATGGCACCGCTGTCTGATAATGTCTTCATCACACCGGCAACAGTAGATGCTTTTTGTCCAATCGCCACATAAATACAATAAACCGGCTGGCCGGCTTCGAAAAATTCTTTCTGGTTGATGATGGTGTCGATGCAGATGGCAGTCTTACCGGTCTGACGGTCACCAATTACCAATTCCCGCTGACCACGCCCGATGGGTATCATGGCATCAATTGCCTTGATACCTGTTTGCAGTGGTTCTTTTACTGGCTCGCGGTAGATAACCCCGGGTGCTTTACGCTCCAATGGCATCTCATATAATTCACCCTGTAAAGGACCTTTACCATCGATGGGCTCACCGAGGGTATTGATTACACGACCAACAACACCTTCACCTACTTTTATGGAAGCGATCTGTCCGGTTCTTTTTACACGGGCACCTTCTTTGATATCACCACCCTCACCCATCAATACCACACCCACATTGTCTTCTTCGAGGTTCAGGGCAATGGCTTTAACGCCATTTTCGAATTCTACGAGCTCACCACTCAATACGCCGTTGAGTCCGTAAACGCGGGCAATACCATCGCCCACCTGCAATACCGTTCCTACTTCCTGCAGATCGGCACCTGCGTTGAAATTACTCAGCTGCTGACGCAGTATCGCTGATATTTCATCCGGTTTAATGTCTACCATGATTGATACGCTTTAAATTGTTTTATTTTATCGCCGCTCTTAGCGGATGTTTTGTACGAAGAGATTTTTATCAAATTGTCTTTTAATAGCCCGGAGATCGTGCAGGATGCTAGCATCCATCAACTGGCTTTCCATTTCAAGGAGGAAACCGCCGATGATGCGCTCATCAACCACCGTTTCCAGTTCAATATGCTCCCAGCCCTTAGCCGATTTTACTTTCTCCACAATGTATTGCTTGAGTGCATCGCCCGCAGGTGTTGCTGTTGTCAGCTTTACAGGGTGAATGCCCTTCAGCGTTTGGTACTGCTTTACAAAAGAACGTGTCATCTCAGACAGTTCACCCTCCCGGCCTTTCCTGGTCAGCAGGTTAATGAAAGCGCCGGTCAGGGAATCGATCTTACCGGCAGTGAGTGCCTCGAGGATCTTAATCTTCTTATCAGATTTAATGACCGGACTTTTCAGCAGGTTAACCAGCTCAGGGCTCTGGGCACACAGCTGATACAAGTATTGCATATCTGCAAACACTGCTTCCAGCTTGCCCTGCTCCTGGGAGAGGTCAATCAAACTTTTGGCATAACGCGCAGCTAAACGTGGATTCGGCATATCAAGACAATTTCAAATCTTCGGCTAACTGATTGATGTATTTTTCCTGCTGGGAACGATCTGTCAATTCGCGACGCAGCACTTTTTCACTTACTTCAATAACCAGGGATCCCACTTGATTCTTCACCTCCGTGAGAGCAGCATTTTTCTGTTGGGTAATGGCCTGTTGTGCCTCGGCAACAATGCGATCGTATTCCGACTTCGCCTTGTCTTTGGCTTCACTAATCATTTTTTGGGTCTGCTCCTTAGCCTCCTTTAACATTTGACTGCGCTCTTCACGGGCACTTGCCATCAGTTGCTCGTTTTCACTCTGAAGTGCTGCCATTTCACCTTTTACTCTTTCAGCTGTAGCAATGGCTTCTTCAATATTCTGCTCGCGCTCTTTCAAGCCCTTGATGATAGCAGGCCAAGCCATGGTTTTCAGGATGAAAAACACCACTAAAAAGGCCAGCAAGGTCCAGATGAGTAGTCCCGGATCCGGAATAAGTAATTTCATGATTCAGAAGATATATTATCAATAATTGAAAGTCAAATGAAACCGCATTCGCCGCCCTGTGCATTGAATGCGGTTGTTTTTTTTCGCCGAATGCTTTTATTAAAGCACCATAGCGAGGAAGCCTACGATGATCCCGAACAGGGCAGCACCTTCTACCAGGGCTGCAGCCAGAATCATGTTGGCACGGATGTCATTCATGGCTTCCGGCTGGCGGGCGATGCTTTCTACAGCACCCTTACCGATCTGGCCAATGCCCAATCCTGCACCAATAGCTGCCAGTCCGGCACCAATGGCACCACCGGCATTCGCAACGGCTTCTAACAAGATGTAATTCAAACTCATGATCGTTGTATTTATAGTGAAAAAAAACTTTTAATGATGGGCAGCCTCCGCATGATCGTGTTCCCCTTCAAAAGCTGCTCCAATGAATACGGCTGTCAAGTTAGTAAATATAAATGCCTGTAGAAATGCTACCAGTACCTCTATCAGGTAAATGAAAACCGTGAACCCTACCGCCACCGGTGACGTCAGCCAGCCGGCAACTGAACTCATCTGACCAAAAATGAAAATCAACGAAATCAAACAAATGATAATGATGTGGCCAGCCACCATATTGGCAAACAAACGAATGATAAGGGCGAAAGGCTTAATGAATACCCCCAGAAATTCTACCAACACCAAAATCGGCTTTACAAAACCCGGTACACCCGGAGGATTGAAAATATGTCCCCAAAAATGCCCGTTGGTGCTGAAAATGATTACCACAAATGAGATAAGTCCCAATACCACCGTAAAGGCGATATTACCAGTCACATTCGCAGTACCGGGTATCAGTCCGAAAATATTATTGATGAGAATAAAGAAGAAAGTAGTGAGCAAATAAGGCAGGTACTTCTCGTATTTCTTACCCAGGTTGGGCTTGGCAACTTCGTCACGAACAAAAGTAATCACCGGCTCGAGTAAGTTCTGCTTTCCGCGGGGCGCTGAAGTAACCCCCTTACCAGATTTGTAGGCATTAGCGATAGACAGCATCAACCAAACTAAGATAGCCAATGCAATCAGCATCTGAAATACATTTCTGGTGATAGAAAGATCGAGCAGTTTGACACTCGCATCAATGCTTCCATCTTCTTTTACAGCGCGGATGGCGTTATCAATCATCTGATACCCCTTGTACGTGGCATGTCCATGCTCGAAGCGAGAAGACATGAAGGCAGTCCAACCACGTTGGGGTGAATATAAAATGACGGGAAGTGGAAGCGAAATGGGGTGCAGCTTGCCGGCAGCATCGTGATACTCAGTGAGGTGAAATTCATGGTTATCCAGAATATGGCCGAAAATTACTGCGGCAGCATCAAAATCTTTCTTAGCCTCCGCATGTGCTTCGGGGGCTGCTGCTGTGTGGTTTTCCTGGGCAGTCAGGCCAAAGGGTAAAATGGCTAAAAAAAGCCCCAAAACCGCTACCAGACAATATTTCAAGCTTTTGAACACCATACCCGTATTTAAATTTGCGGCAAAGATAGGGGGATGTGCTGAAAAGCGGGGACGAAAAAGCAAAAAAGTGCAAAACTTATGTCGCTGATCTTTCCCCGGCAATGACAGCTGCGAGCAGATAAAAAAATCCGCATTTCTCGGAAACTGCCAGCGTTAAATAATACAAATATTATTAACTTATAAAGGTATACTTATAAGGAATTTATATTTCTATACCCGCCAGCTGCTGTTGATATAGCCGGCTATAGGCACCCCCGGAAGCCAGTAACTGCTCGTGGGTACCCATCTCCTGCACGCGGCCTCCGGAAAGTACAATAATGCGGGAGGCCTTGCGGATGGTACTCAATCGATGGGCAATAACGATAGAAGTGCGCCCATGTATCAATTTATCTATGGCCCGCTCGATCAACTGCTCACTCTCCGAATCGACGGAGGAGGTAGCCTCATCCAGTACCAGTACCCTGGGATCGTACAACAGGGCGCGAATGAAAGAAATCAGCTGTCGTTGCCCCCAGCTAAGGGTATTACCCCGCTCCATAACATGATAGTCATAGCCACCCGGTAGCTGCAGAATAAAATCATGCACCCCCATCATTTTTGCTGCCGCTTCTACTTGTGCCCGGCTAATCTTTGGGTTGCGAAGCGTAATATTATCAGTAATAGACCCGGAAAAAAGAAATACATCCTGCAAGACCACGCCAATATTTTTCCGCAATACATCAACATCATAATCATTGATATCGACGCCGTCGAGTAAGATATGGCCTTTGGTAAGCGGATAGAGCCGGTTCAGCAAACTGATGATGCTGGTTTTCCCGCTGCCGGTATGACCGACCAACGCCACAGTAGAACCTGCCGGAACGGAGAAGTGAATATCTTGTAATACTTCCCTTTCAGCATCGTAGCCAAAAGAAACATGCCGGAAATCAATCTCACCCCTCACATCTGCTGGTCGGAAAGCTGATGCGCCGGCAGCAGGTGTGACATCCGGATTTTCCAGCACCTTAAAAACCCGCTCAGCGGCTATGCCACCCATTTGTATCACATTAAACTTATCGGCGATAACCCGCAACGGCCGGAAGATCTGGTTAAGATATAAAATAAAAGCAACGAGCAATCCTGCATCGGCTGTTCGTCCCGATACCCACCAGACTAATATACCGGTACTCAGCGCCAACACCACTTCCACCACCGGAAAAAAAACGGAATAAGCGAAGATGGCCTGGATATTCGCTTTCCGGTGCACTGCATTGATTTCGGTAAATTTTTTCATCTCCCGGTCTTCGGCAGCAAATGCCTGTACCACATGCATGCCGGTAATATGCTCTTGCACAAAGGCATTGAGTTGGGCAATGGCATTGCGCACTTGCATAAAACTTTTGTTGACACTTTCTTTAAAATAATAAGTCGCCACCAGCATAATGGGAAAAGGTACCAGACTAATCAGTGTCAATTTCCAGTTGATGGAGAACATGGTCAGCAGGGTAATCAGGATGGTAAGCAAATCGGCGATGATGGGAATAAGTCCGTCAGAAAAAACATCGTTGATACTTTCAATATCATTGATGGTGCGCGTGGTAAGGGTGCCAATCGGTGTCTTGTCAAATTGTCTAAGCTCCCAGCGTACCACTTTTTGATATACTGCCTGTCGCAGATCATTCACCACCCATTGACCCAATCGGGCCGTGGTAAAAGAAAAGAGAAAACGAACAGCCGTCTCCACAAAAATAAACAGCAACTGAAATACAGTCACCAGTAGAACAAACCCAACTACCTCCTTTACATAGGCAGCAGGGAGCAGATTACTCAGCCAACCCGGCAAACTGATACCACTTCCCATAGCGGCCTGCAGGGTAAGCTGAATAAGATAGGGACGAACAGGAGCAGCCAAAGCCATGATTACAGCCAGTACCCACGCTGTGTACCAGGTGGAACGATAAGGTACCACAAAGGCATACACTTTTTTCCAAAGTGCCCAACGCAGGTTCCCTGCACTCGCAGATTGATTCGACATCATCGCAAAGGTAACCAACTCGCAGGAGGATAGCCAAGAAGACTAAGAACAGGCGGCTATGAGGGCTTGAATCAAAGGAAAAAGCAGCTGCTTTTTCGTATCTTTGTAAGGATATGGAAACGACCCAGGAAATCGCGGTGCGGGAAGGATTACCGGTGTACAATCTCAATGCCGAACAGGAAAAAAAAGAGATCGTTCGGCACTATCGTGCGCTGATGAGAAGCCTGCGTCCCAAACTAAAGAAGGGCGACCGGGAATTGGTGCGCCAGGCTTTTGAAATGGCCGCTGAAGCGCATAAAACCATGCGACGGAAAAGTGGCGAACCCTATATCCTGCATCCCATTGCCGTGGCGATGATCTGTGTAGAAGAAATCGGCTTGGGTGTTCGCAGCACGATTTGCGCCCTGCTGCATGATACCGTAGAAGATACCGACCTGACACTGGAAGATGTAGAGCAGGAATTCGGAAACGAAATATCCAAAATCGTAGATGGTCTCACCAAGATCTCCTCCGTAATGGATACCAACACCAGCCAGCAGGCAGAGAATTTCAAAAAGATCTTACTGACACTGACAGATGACCCACGTGTCATTTTAATCAAGCTGGCCGACCGGCTGCACAATATGCGAACGCTGGAACACATGAAACGGGAGAAGCAACTGAAGATTGCCTCTGAAACCGTTTGGGTCTATGCCCCCCTTGCGCACCGCATGGGACTCTATAACATCAAAACGGAGCTGGAAGATCTCTCCATGAAATACATGGAACCGGAAAACTATAAAGAGATCGCAAGAAAGTTATCTGAAACCAGGAGAGAAAGAACCCGCTACATCAATGAATTCATCCGCCCCCTGAAGGATAAAATCGAGGCTGCCGGTTTTAGCTTTGAAATCTATGGCCGACCCAAAAGCATTCACTCCATCTGGAATAAAATTAAAAAGAAGGGCGTAGCATTTGAAGAAGTATACGACCTCTTTGCCATCCGCGTCATTCTTGATTCTACCCCTGAAAAAGAAAAAGAGGACTGCTGGAAAGTATACTCCATGATTACGGATGAGTATTCCCCTGCACCTGAACGCATGCGAGATTGGCTGAGCAATCCCAAAAACAATGGATATGAGGCCCTGCACACCACAGTAATGGGTCCGCAGGGTAAGTGGGTAGAAGTGCAAATCCGCAGTAAGCGGATGAATGAAATTGCTGAGAAAGGTCTCGCAGCCCATTTTAAGTATAAGGAAGGCACCCATAATGAAGACCGGTTTGATAAATGGTTCGGACAAATTCGCGAAGTGCTGGGTGGACCGGATACCGATGGGGTAGACTTCCTGCAAGACTTCAAAACTTCTTTTCTGGCAGAAGAAATTTATGTGTATACCCCCAAGGGGGAAGTTAAAATGTTGCCGACCGGAAGTACGGCCCTCGACTTTGCCTTCTCGATTCACAGTGCCATTGGATCGAAATGTATTGGTGCCAAAGTGCATCACAAACTGGTACCCCTCAGCCACCGGTTGCGCAGTGGCGATCAGATTGAAATCATCACCAGCAATAAACAGAAGCCAACCGAAGACTGGCTGAAATTTGTGGTGACTGCCAAAGCAAAGACAAAGATCAAAGATGCCCTGCGGGAGGAAAAACGAAAAATTGCCGATGAAGGCAAATACATATTACAGCGGAAAATGGAAAACATGGGTGCAGCCTACCATACCCATAATATAGAAGAACTGGTGCAGTTCTATAAGGTACCTTCTGCCCTCGACCTTCACTATAACATCGCTACCAAGGCCATTGATCTGCGCGAACTAAAAGATGCCACCCTTTATGGCGATCGCATAGAATTCCCCAAACCCAAGCCGATTCCGGCTGAAGTGCCTGCAGATGGAACTTTACAAAAGCCCCTTTCCAAAAAAGATTCAGAACTCATCATTTTTGGGGAGAGTGGCGATAAAATCATGTATCAGCTGGCCAAATGCTGCCATCCGATTCCCGGTGATGATGTTTTTGGATTTGTAAGTACCGGCAAAGGCATGATCATCCACCGAACGGCCTGTCCCAATGCCCCGCAGCTGATGGCGAACTATGGCCATCGGGTTGTAAAAACCAAATGGGTGAAAAACAGGGAGATTTCTTTCCTTACCGGACTGCGCATTATCGGACTGGATGATGTGGGCGTGGTCAATAAGATCACCAATGTAATCAGCGGTGACTTGCGCATCAATATTTCCGGACTCAGCATCGAATCCCGCGAAGGGATGTTCGAAGGAACCATTAAAGTGTTTGTGCACGACAAAGAAGAACTGGACGAACTCGTCAACCGTCTCAAAACGCTGCAAGGCATCGAAAAAGTTGAACGTTTCGACACGGAATCCGCTACCGGATAAATAGTTGGGCTGGGTATGTTTATGCACATATCCATAATTAAGATTGCCAGTTTGTTTTTTTAATGGTGGGGTCGCTTATTTTTGTGGCTAATCAATAACCATTTTATGGTAGATGTAATACTGGGTATGCAGTGGGGTGATGAGGGCAAAGGAAAGATCGTCGATTACTTTGCACCACGCTACGACATCATCGCCCGTTTTCAGGGCGGACCCAATGCCGGACATACCCTGTATGTGAACGGAAAAAAAATTGTACTGCACCAGATACCCTCGGGTATTTTTCATCAGAATAAAATAAATATCATCGGTAATGGTGTTGTGCTCGACCCGGTTACCCTGAAAAGAGAATGCGATGCAGTAGCTGCCTTCGGTATCGACGTAAAGAAAAACCTGTTCATTTCAGAGCGAACGAACATCATTGTTCCAACACATCGGGCACTCGACAAAGCCTCTGAAATGCAAAAGGGGGATAGCAAAATTGGCAGCACCCTGAAAGGTATTGGTCCGGCCTATATGGATAAAACCGGCAGAAATGCCCTGCGCGTGGGTGATGTGCTGCAAAAGAATTTCACCACACAATACATTCGCCTGCGACTGAAACACCAGAAACTACTTGATAATTTTCATTTTGTAGAAGACATAGGCACCTGGGAAGAAGAATTCTTCGAAGCCCTGGAATTCTTAAAGACCCTGAATGTTGTAAATGGCGAATACTTCATCCATGAAAACATTCGCGCCGGAAAAAAAGTGCTGGCAGAAGGTGCTCAGGGCAGCATGCTCGACATCGATTTCGGTACTTTCCCATTTGTTACCTCCTCGAACACCATTTCAGCAGGTGTTTGCACCGGACTGGGTGTTTCTCCCCGGATGATCGGAGAAGTTATGGGGGTTACCAAAGCTTATTGCACACGCGTAGGTGGTGGTCCATTCCCCACTGAACTGGAAAATGAGACGGGCGAAATGCTCAGAAAAACCGGAAGCGAATTTGGTGCCACCACCGGACGCCCCCGTCGCTGCGGCTGGATTGATCTGGTTGCACTGCGGTATGCTGCTATGCTTAATGGGGTTACCCAAATGATCATGACAAAAGCAGACGTGCTCGATGGATTCAGTGAATTACAAATGTGCACCGCGTACAACATCAATGGTCAGGAAACAAAAGAACTCCCCTACCAGCTGAATGGCCTCTCCATTGAGCCCGTTTTAAAAAGTTTCGCCGGATGGAACACACCAACCGTTGCCTGCAGAGAAGCAGCCCAACTTCCGGAAAAGATGAAAACCTATATTTCTTTTATTAATGAATACGTAGGGGCGCCGGTTACAGTCGTTTCAAATGGTCCTGAAAGAGACCAAATTGTTCATTTGTAAAAAAATCTGGCTCAAAAGAAAAAATTTTTTTGGTTAGTATTAAATTGCTCACAAAATTTACGGTACAAATCTTTTTGGAAATATGGCAGCCAAATTTGATAAGGATCCAAAATCCACTCCAAGAAAATCCGCAAAGGATACTTCCGGTACTTCAAAGCCTTCTTCTAAATCTAAGAAACAGATGGAAGAAGATGAAGATGATGAACTGGGAGATGATGAAACTGTGAAACCCGGGAAGGGTGCTTCGCGCAAACCCTCCACTTCTGCAGCCAATGATGAAGATGAATCTGCAGAGGAGGATGATTTTGAAGATAAAGACGACTGGGAACAGTCGGAGGAAGAAGATAGCTGGGACCCGGATTTCGATGAATTTGATATCCCCAAAGGAAAGGGTGGTGGCAAAACCAGCTCCGGTAAACGGAAAGGTGATGACGACGACGATTTTAAACTCGACGAAGACTTTAAAGAATTTGGCCTCTTCAACGATAAAGGAGGGGGATTTGATGACGATGATGATGACGATTTTTAATCCGTCTACCTACTGTGCAAACAAGATGCGTTCAAACCTTTTACATTCAGCAAGAATATGATTTGCTAAAGCAGCAGCTGTTGTTTTGGTGCGATCGCTTCAGTCATTGCTGTTTTCTTGATAGCCAACATTACAGTTCTCCCGGTGAAACCCCGCTCTGCCTGGCTGCTGCAGGTGCTGTGAACGTGTTTACCACCGAAACCAATCCCAAAGAATTATTTGCTGAAATCGAGTCTTTCGAAGACTGGCTGTTTGGTCACATCAGTTATCATACCCTGCATGCGCAAAACGGCATACAATCTCCCCAGCTACAGGCAGGCCAATTCCCTGCTACCTTCCTCTTCTGCCCGGAGACCCTTTTTACACTCACCAAACAAACATTGACCATCTCAACCCTGTCTCCATCGGCAGAAGAAATATGGAAAAGCATTACAGCCATCGATATCCACACACTGAAGCGCCCGTTACCCGCCATTACATTCACCCCCGGCATGGAACGAACGACCTATTTACAGCGGATTGAACAGTTGCTGCAGCACATTCATCGGGGCGATTGTTATGAGATTAATTTTTGTCAGGAATTTTTTGCGTCGCCTGTAACCATTCCTGCAGTTGCAACCTACCTGCACCTGATGGCAATTTCACCCAACCCCTTCTCCTCTTTCTATAAAAACGATGGCCGCTATGTGCTCTGTGCCAGTCCGGAAAGGTTTCTGCAAAAGAAAGGAAGGGTGCTACGCTCTCAACCCATCAAGGGTACAATGCGCCGGAATACCACCGATCTGGCAGAAGATGAGCTGCTGAAGGAAAAGCTGCGCAGTAGTATGAAAAATCAAAGTGAAAACATTATGGTGGTAGATCTGGTGCGCAATGACCTAAGCCGGGTTTGCCGGGAAGGAACCGTTCGCGTATCAGAACTGCTGGGCCTTTACAGTTTTCCACAGGTGCACCAACTCATTTCAACTATTGAAGGGGAATTATTGCCCGGCACTACCCTATTCGATGTATTATCTGCCACTTTTCCCATGGGAAGCATGACTGGCGCACCCAAGAAAAAAGTGATGGAACTGATTGAACAATACGAACCGGTGCCCCGTGGTATTTATTCGGGTAGTATCGGATACATAACCCCTGAAAAAGATTTTGACTGGAATGTAGTCATCAGAAGTCTGGTTTACCTGCCCGAACAACAATACCTGAGCTATCATGTGGGTGGGGGTATCACCGCGAACAGTGAGCCCGAACAGGAACTGGAAGAATGTTTTGTAAAAGCCAGGGCTTTGCAGTCGCTCTGGAATCAATAACATTAGCGGATGAACTCATGCCCAGCCAGCAATGTCTGCAGTGAAGTCAACAGTAACTCGGGCTTTTTCGATTCAAACAATGCTTTCTTTCCGCTGCCGGCAGGTAGGTGCATCAGATATGTTTTGCCCGCTGCCAGTTGTTGATCGAAACCCGGATTCACTGCAAGAAAAGCTTTTAACTCAATACCGAGGGTGGCAGCTACCACCGATGATAAAAATCTGCCCGTCACAGGAACCTGCTCATGGGTCGCAGATAAATCAGTAGGTGGACGAGTAGCTTTTTGCTGCTCCTGTTCTGCTGCGGTCATGGTTGTGATGCCACCGGCACCTTCAAAAATGTAATGGGTACCAATAAATTTTTTTACGTGGTTACGGGTTTCTTCCGGCAGGTGGTATTGGAGATCCCAGAAATCACGGCTACCCGATTTGCGTATGGCCTGGCGAACCCTGCCGGCTCCACCATTATAGGCTGCCACTACCAGCAGCCAATCGCCAAATTCAGTGTATAATTCTTTCATGAGGCGGGCTGCAGCATGGGTACTCTTATAGAAGTCCATCCGCTCATCTTTCGGTCCGGTTTTCAGTCCGAACCGCCGCGCTTCATAATCCATCAGTTGCCATGGGCCGGCTGCTCCAGCCCAGGAAACCAGTCCCGGTGTGAGGTGACTCTCGATAACACTCAGGTACTTCATCTCCCGAGGCAGGCCATAGAGGGTGAGAATATTGTCATACAGATCGAAATAGGGCTTACCCCAGAATTTCATTTTTTCCAGCTCCTTTCCCTGCTTACGAATGTATTCCTGCACAAAGGATATGGCCCTGGGGTTTAACTGTGACTCGTAGGGAAGGGCGGGGTTGTATTTGGAACCAATGAATAGACTTTCAAAGCCTATTTTGGCTATTCTGCCTGTATCGCCGGAATTTGTGGTAATAGCATCAGCCCCCACCAACCATGACCGACCCGCCCAACTGCCTGCCAACAGGGCAAAGGCAATCAGTAACCCCTTGGAGAGGGCGATTGGGTTATTCATCCGCCAGGAGGGCCATTCCATAGCTGTACTTTTTCTGTTTTCTGCTGCCAATAGCCAATTTTCGTGCCAAACTAGTCGGCAGGGTTCAGTCCAGACAGCTGCAGCAGCTCGTCCGAAAGGCGGAGCAAAGATACTTCATTAAAATGGGCCGTCATCAGCTGAAGCCCAAATGGGAGTCCATTGGGGTGCCGGAATAGGGGTATGGATATGGCTGGGGTACCCACCAAATTGGCCAACACCGTATAAATATCACCGAGATACATCGCCACCGGGTCGGTTTGCTTCTCCCCCAGGCGAAAGGCGGTAGAGGGCACTGTGGGCAGCAGGAGGCAGTCATATGAAGCAAAAAGGGTACGAATCGCATCGGTCAACATGCGGCGTACCTGCTGGGCCTTTGTAAAATAGGCATCGTAATAGCCGGCACTCAGCACGAAATTACCCAACAAAATTCGCCTTTGTACCTCCTTGCCGAAACCTTGCGAACGCGATAGGGTATACATTTCTTCGAGGGTAGACTGGTCACCGGGAGCCCGGTAACCGTACCTTACCCCATCATAGCGCGAAAGGTTACTGGAAGCCTCAGCTGTGGTAAGAACATAATAGGCAGGCACAATCTCATCGAGCCAGCTTAGGTCAACCACATCTACCTGGTATCCTGCCGCCTTGAGCTGATCAAAAAATATCATCAGAGCACGGCGTATATCGGGGTCAAGGGAGGGATGTTCCAACGCCTGACGGATATAGGCCAGTTTTGCCGGAGGAACCTGCCTGCCTATTTCTGCCGCATAGGCTGGAACCGGCTCATCGGAAACGGTACTATCATAGTCATCTGCGCCGGCAATCACTTCCAGTACTCGGGCAACATCTTCTATCCGGTTGCCAAAAATGCCAATCTGGTCAAAGGAGGAAGCATAAGCAATCAAGCCATAACGGGATATTCTGCCATAAGTGGGTTTGAGGCCGATGATGCCACAAAAATCTGCCGGTTGTCGCACGGAACCACCCGTATCGCTGCCCAGGCTCACCATGCAAAGGCCGGCTTGTATGGCGACGGCAGAGCCGCCGGAAGAACCGCCGGGAACGCGGGTGGGATCTAAAAAATTTTTTACTGCACCGAAGGCAGAATTTTCATTGCTGCTGCCCATAGCAAATTCATCGCAGTTTTGCCTGCCAATGATGATGGCACCGGCCGCCAGTAATTTTTCTATGGCAGTAGCATGATAGATGGCAACATATTCTTCCAGCATGCGGGAGGAGGCGGATACCCGATGACCGCTATAGCAGAGTACATCTTTGATACCAACGACTACACCATGCAAAGGTGCCAGCGGCTCCCCAGCCTGCCGGGAACGATCTAATTCCACAGCCCGCTGCAGGGACTCGTCTTCGAAAACTTCTAAAAAAGCGTTGAGATGTTCGTGCGCACGTATTACAGCGAGGTAATGCTGTACCGCCTCTGTGCAACTGGTAGCTGCTGACTGCAGCTGCCTATGATAGTCTTTGATTGCACTAAAATGAAACAAAGGCTATAATTAATTGATGGTGCAATTATGCGCCGGTAGTAGAATTGTCTTTTTCTTTGATACCGTCTTCAATTTCACGCTTTACATTGTTCTTGGCATCATTGAACTCACGTATTCCTTTACCCAATCCGCGCATGAACTCGGGGATTTTTTTGCCCCCGAAAAAAATCAAGATCACTAGACCAATCAGCAACATTTCCTGAAATCCAAAATTTCCCATAAAAAAGATTTTAGCTATCAAAGTTACAAAAAAACTGACAGGGCAATAAAATAAGATTTATCGGGGGATACAAAAAAAGGCAGCCCAAAGGCTACCTTTCAAATTTTTATTGCTACTTGAGAACCAATTAGAATCTCTTCTCCCGGATACGAGCACTCTTACCACTGCGTTCGCGGAGGTAGTAGAGCTTAGCGCGACGTACCTTACCGGACTTATTCAGCTGGATAGACTCAATATTGGGTGAGTGTATAGGGAATAAACGCTCAACGCCTACCCCATCGGAGATTTTTCTTACGGTAAAAGAAGCTGTAGCTCCGGTACCCTGCTGCTTGATCACGTCTCCGCGAAAGCTCTGGATACGTTCTTTACCACCTTCAATGATTTTATAGTTAACGGTGATATTGTCACCGGCTTTGAAGGCGGGGTGCTGCTTTTTGGTAGTCAGCTGGTCGTGTACAAATTGAACGGCTGCGTTCATAAAACATCGTTTTTGAGGACGGCAAAGGTATGCAAAAAAACTTCACCGGGGTTTTTTTAACGGATTATTTTTTAGCGGGCCACGTTGACAGCCCTTTTCTCCCGGATTACGGTCACCTTAATCTGTCCCGGATAGGTCATTTCGGTCTGTATTTTCTGGGCTATCTCAAAGCTTAGCTTGTCGCTTTCGGTATCGGATACCTTGTCGGCTTCCACGATTACACGCAGCTCACGACCGGCCTGGATGGCATATGCCTTCTCCACACCCTGATAAGAAACAGCCAGGTTTTCCAGGTCTTTGATCCGTTGAATGTATTGCTGCATGATCTCCCTGCGGGCACCCGGACGAGCACCACTGATGGCGTCACATGCCTGAATAATCGGCGAAATCACATATTGCATTTCCATTTCATCGTGGTGGGCACCAATGGCATTCACCACAGCAGGATTTTCACCATATTTTTCAGCCAACTTGGCACCCAACAATGCGTGGGTCAGTTCTGTTTCCTCATCTGGTACTTTCCCGATATCGTGCAGCAAACCCGCCCTTTTGGCCAATTTGGGGTTCATGCCCAACTCGGCAGCCATGATGGCACAGAGATTGGCTGTCTCCCGACTGTGCATCAGCAAATTCTGACCGTAAGAGGAACGGAAACGCATTTTACCTACCATACGAACGAGCTCCTTATGCAGCCCGTGGATTCCCATTTCTATGACTGCTCTTTCACCAATATCAATTATTTGCTCCTCCAGCTGGCGGCGCGTTTTCTCCACGACTTCCTCAATACGGGCGGGGTGAATACGTCCATCGGAAACCAGGCGCTGCAGACTCAAACGGGCCACTTCCCGGCGCAGCGGATCAAATGATGATAATACGATGGCTTCAGGGGTATCATCCACAATCAGGTCAACTCCGGTTGCAGCTTCAATGGCACGAATATTTCTACCCTCCCGACCAATGATCTGACCCTTGATCTCATCCGACTCAAGGTTAAACACCGTCACCGTATTTTCAATAGTCACTTCCGCGGCGGTACGCTGAATAGATTGTATAACAATCTTACGAGCCTCCTTATTGGCTTTCACACGTGCTTCCTCAATAATTTCCTGCTGCAATGACAGGGCGCGAGAGCGGGCTTCTTCCCGCAAACTCTCTATTAACTGATTACGGGCGTCATCTGCACTCAAATTGGCAATCTTTTCAAGGCGACGAATATGCTCCTCCTGGTGCTTTTCCAATTCAGAACGCTTGTTGTTCACCACCTCAATCTGACGATTCAGATTTTCTTTTATGGCCTCCATTTCTTTCGACTGCTTGTCGAGAGCAGATTCCTTTTGGGAAACAGATTGTTCTTTTTGCTTGATACGGTTTTCCGATTCATTCACCTTGCGGTTGCGCTCCATCACCTCCCGATCATATTCTGACTTCAGCTGCACGAATTTTTCTTTCGCCTCCAGCTGTTTTTCCTTCTTGATGGTTTCGGCCCTTAATTCGGCCTCTTTGACTATTTTTTGTGCCAGTTCTTCGGCTTCTTCAATGCGCTTTTTGGTGTTTTTAGAGAAAATCATCCAGCCGGCAGCCATGCCCAGTATGAGGGCAACCGCTCCTGTGATGATCAATAATATCATAGGGTCCATGAGATAGGCAATTTTTTAAGGTTTTCACAATCGTATACATATACATTTTTTCCATATTTCAAGGCAGAAATGTCTACAAAGATACTCATTATAATGAATATTTGCCGAACCGCCTGCATAAAGCAGTTCCTCAGCATGATAAACGGCTAAAAATAGGGGGAATACCTATCAACAGGCTTACAGGTCAGGAGGTAGTGCCCAGGGTTTGGCGAATGAGCTGCTCCATATCGGCCAAATCGCGGATGGCCGCCTCCTGCTTTAAAACGGAATCGGTTTCATCGCCCTGCTCAGTGGCAAACCATAGTAAAGCCATGGCGACGAAGTCTTGCATGTCCTTACCGGCAAACTGAACCTTAAATTCAGCAATTTTCTGGTTGATCAGGGCTGCGGTTTTACGCACTTTTTCTTCGTCAGCTTTCTCTACGCGTATGCGGTAATTTCGGTCAGCGATAACAATGTTGATGGGAATCAACTCTTCCATAGCTTATTGATTTAACAGCGCCAAACAATGGTCAATCTCTTTGAGATAAGCATCGATGCGCTTGCTCAATTCCTTTTTTTCTTCTTCGGGCAGCAACCCGGCCCCCAATTTAGCTGCATCCGCATGCGGCTGCAGCCGTTTGATTTCTCCATCCTTGTGTACCAACTGCTGCTCTTTTTTTTCAAGTTCCTGGCGCAGCCGGTTACTCTCCTTCTGCAGTTGGGCATATTGTTTCAACAATTGCCTTACCTGCAACTTGAGTTGATCCATCTGGTGCTGTAATTGGCTCATCCGTGAAGATTCTTCAATTGAATATCGGATTATTTTCTGATTTCTGCCTGCACTTCCTTCTCTAAGCGGCTGATCAGCTGTGACATCATTTTATCTACTTCCTTATCGGTCAGCGTCTTTTCTTCATCGGAAAAGAAGAAGCTCATCGCCATCGACTTTTTGCCGGCGCCAAGTTTGTCACTCTCAAACACATCAAATAAACTGTGTCGTTTGAGCAGGGGTAATCGCAGGGAGGCAACAGCAGCTTCGAGCTCGCCATAAGTTCGCTGGCTATCGACAACCATTGATAAATCACGTTGCATGACAGGAAACTTATTGACCTCGCGATAACGAATACGGTTGCCGGCCAACAGGTCAAGCAATTCCTGCATATACAGATCAATTATAACTACCTGCTGCCGGATATCAAAAGCAGCCAGTTTATGAGAAGATACTTCCACCATTTTTCCAAGTTCTCTATTCCCATATTTAATCATGGTGGTTCCGGCTGCACCCGGTTCAAACCTGGCTTCCACCCCCAAACACCCAATTAATCCGGCTGCAATACCATTTGCAAAATAATAATCAGTGGACTGGGGCTTTTCACGCCAGTGCTCAGTGGTACGGTCACCCGTGAGATACACAGCAAGGTGTTCCACTTCCCGATAACCCTGCTCTTTCGTTGTATGATAGGTCTTGCCCCATTCATACAGGAAGAGACGACTGTTCTTTCGATTGATATTGTAGGAAATGACTTCCAGTCCTGTTTCAAGCATAGAAGGCCGCATCCAGTTGAGATCAGCACTCAGGCTATTGATCATGGCTACACCATCGGTCTGCTCATCTGCTGCATAATATTTGCTGTTCGTAATTGAGTTGGTGCAGATCTCCATACCACTTCTTCCGGAGAGAAACTGAGCCAGCTTTTCTTTGAGGCGTTCCTTCACTGACAATGGATCAAGTGATGGACTGATGGTTATGCTGGCAGGAATGTCTATATTATCAAGTCCGTCTATGCGAACGATTTCTTCCACCAGATCGGCGGGTAATGAAATATCTGTTTTGTGCAGGGGAACAGCAAAACGAATTTCATCCATCCCCTCCCTTACCACTTCAAACCCCAGACTACCCAGGATTTTTTTCACAGCTTCCATGTGGTAATTTTTTCCGCTCAGCTTTTTGAGATAATGATATTTGAGGCCCACTTCATTCTTTTCTACTGGCTGCGGATAGATATCAACTATTTCACCCTCAATGAGGCCACCCGCCACTTCTTTGATGAGCAGCGCCGCCCTTTTGAGCACGTTGACCGTCTGAGAAATATCTACGCCTTTCTCAAATCTACCAGCAGCATCCGTGCGAAGCTCATGGCGCAGCGATGTTTTACGGATGCCGGTAGGATGAAACCAAGCGCTCTCTAAAAAGATGCTGCTAGTTTGTGCACTTACTCCACTGTGTTTCCCGCCAAATACGCCACCGATACACATGGGACCATTGGCATGGCAGATCATCAGATCTTCACTACTCAGCTTTCGCTCTTTCTCATCGAGTGTAATAAACGGGGTACCCTCAGAGAGCTTTTGTACGATTACCTCATTCCCCTCAATAGCAGCTGCATCAAATGCATGCAAGGGTTGACCGGTATCATGTAATAGGTAATTGGTGATGTCGACAATGTTATTAATGGATCTTTGCCCGATGGCCATCAGTCGATTTTTCAACCAGTCGGGAGAATCACCCACCTGCACACCGCGGATAGTGACACCGGCATATCGCGGACAGGCTTCCGGGTCGTTTACCCGCACCGTTATAGTAGATTCGGGCAAATCTGGTTTAAAGCCATTTACCTGCTGTTGATGGCACTTCGTTTCTTTGATATGATGGGTGAGATAAGCACAAACATCGCGGGCTACACCGGCATGACTCATCGCATCCATGCGGTTAGGCGTTAAGCCGATGGTGTACACCCAATCTTCATACGGCTGAAATACATCGGGCAGCGGAGTACCGGGAGCAAGGTTATTGGGCAATACAAGTATACCTTCATGGGAAGTACCCAGACCAATTTCGTCTTCAGCGCAAATCATGCCTTCACTATCAACTTTTCGTATGGCTGCTTTACGCAGGGTGATGGGTTCCCCGGTGGTTGGATAAATGGTAACTCCTACAGGTGCCACCACCACTTTTTGTCCGGTGGCAACATTCGAAGCACCACACACAATTTGAAGTGGCTCGGTGCCCCCCACATGCACTTTTGTTACTTTCAATTTGTCGGCATTGGGGTGAGGCTGACAATCGAGCACTTCGCCGACTACCAATCCCCTAAGTCCGCCCCGCACACTTTCATAGCGGGTCAATTCTTCCACTTCCAAACCGATGGAAGTCAAAATCTGGGATAATTTCTCCGGGTCAAGCGGCTCGGGTAAATAATCCATTAACCAATTGTAGCTGATGGTCATTGTTGATACATATAATTCGCTCAAAAATACGTGAATATTGCTGGATGCCCGACGATGAATCAAAATTCAGCCGAGAAGCAATGCAGCTAAGCCGCTTTACATACTTTTGAAGAAAAAAGTGGAAAACCCGCCGAAAGAGGTGGATAGCCGCCCTGCAGCTGTGTATACAAGGTGCATAAGCTGTGAAAGAAATATTGGCGAAAATAATTTCTGCTGCCGACTCGTTCGGTCTATATTCGCTGTTCAGTACTTCCCGGCAGAAGGTGCCTGCATACGCCACCGGAAAATGACTGAACCCCATTTATTGACTGACTGAACCGAAGCGTAATGGACCTCTCTCCCATCAACAAAGACAGAAAAAGAAGAAAAACAGGCGTAACCGATACCTCCCCCCTGCTATATGGCAAGGTGCCCCCGCAAGCCAGGGATCTGGAGCAAGCGGTGCTGGGCGCTATCATGCTGGAAAAAAGTGCCTATGATACGGTGACAGAAATTCTAAAGCCGGAGTGCTTTTATACAGAGGCTAACCAGCTCATTTTCCGTTGCATGCATGACCTGCAGCAGAAAAATATGCCCATCGATCTGCTCACTGTCGTGGAAGAATTGAAAACGCAGGAATTACTCGACCAGGTGGGCGGTGCCTATTACCTGACACGGCTGACCAATTCTGTTGTGTCATCTGCCAATATTGAAACCCACGCCCGCATTATTCTCGAAAAATTTATCCAACGGGAACTGATTCGCATTAGCGGTGAAATCATTGGCTCTGCGTATGAAGATAGCACCGATGTGTTTGATTTGCTGGATGAAAGTGAAGCTAAGATGTTTCACATCACCAATAACTACCTGAAAAAGAATTTTACTGAAATAGGTGATGCCATTGCTGAAACGTTGACAAGGATCGACATGCTGCGCACCAAAACCGAAGACATCTCCGGTGTGCCCAGTGGTTTCACCAAACTTGACAAGATTACTTTCGGCTGGCAACCTACCGACCTCATCATTCTCGCAGCCCGTCCTTCCGTGGGTAAAACAGCCTTTGCTCTGAACCTGGCGCGCAACGCTGCACTGCATCCCACCCGACCCATTCCCGTTGGATTCTTCTCACTGGAGATGAGTGCCTCCCAACTGGTGATGCGTATCCTCAGTGCGGAAAGCGAAATTGACATGAAAAAAATCACCCGGGGAAAGCTGGAAAATTATGAATATGAGCAATTGCTCACCCGTGGTATTAAACGTCTTGAATCAGCTCCCATCTTTATCGATGATACTGCTTCCCTTAATATTTTCGAATTCAGGGCCAAAGCACGTCGACTGGTGAATAAAAATAAGGTGGGTCTCATTATCATTGACTACCTGCAGCTGATGGGTGGTATGACCGACAGAAATACCAACCGTGAACAAGAGATCAGCAGCATCTCAAGAAACCTGAAGTCGCTGGCCAAAGAACTCAATATTCCCATCATTGCCCTTAGCCAGTTGAGCAGAGCCGTTGAAACAAGAAAAGAAAGTAAAGTACCGCAGCTAAGCGATTTGCGGGAATCAGGTGCGATTGAACAAGATGCCGATATGGTAATGTTCATCTATCGCCCCGAATACCATGACATTCAAAACAATGAACATGGTGAAAGCACCAGCGGTGAGGTACAAATTCGTATAGCCAAGCACCGAAATGGTGAGTTAGATTTTATTAAACTGCGTGCCAACCTTTCTATCCAGCGCTTTGAAGATGATCCCAGTGATTTCAATAGAGGTGGTAGCTGGACTTCCGGCGGTGTTCGACCCCCGGGCAGCCCGATCGGATCGGGGGCCGGACCGGATGGCGCGAAACTATTTGTAGAAAAAGGCAGCCGGATGAATGAGTCTAATTTCGATGAAGGCCTGGATGATGCCCGCCCCTTCTAAGAAACATCGGCTGACCCTTACTGTCTAATCTGTATTTTTGTACTCATGTCTCTTCCGTTGTTTTATGAGCCCGATCTCGTTTCGCATTTGGCAACAATGCCGCTGAGCGATGATAGTGCCCGTCATTGCATACAGGTTTTGCGCATGCGCGAAGGAGATACAATCGAAATCACGAACGGGAAAGGACTTTCCTGTTTGGCTACCCTCAGCATCAGCGGAAAAAAACAAGCCATTGCCCACTGCACTTCATTTCAAGAACACAGCCGCCCGGCTGCACAAGTAACCCTCTGCATGTCATTGCTGAAAAATCCACAGCGACTGGAATGGTTGCTGGAGAAAGCAACGGAAATCGGCATGGCCGGCTTTCAGCCGATTATTTGCAAACGCACAGAGACATCCCGTTTCCGTAGAGACAGACTGGAAAACATACTGGTATCAGCTATGCTGCAGAGTCGACAATTTTTTTTACCTGCCTTACATGAACCCATGCGTTTTGAAGAGCTTTTAGAACAGCCGGCAGTTGCAGAACAATGGATCGCTCATTGCATGGATACAGAAAAAAAGCCCCTGTCCAATTTTTATGCCACCGGTGAAGCCAAAATACTTATCGGACCCGAGGGTGATTTTTCTGCGGAAGAAATTCAGACTTCCATCGAAAAAAAATACCTGCCCGTCAGCCTGGGTCATACCCGACTTAGAACTGAAACAGCCGGACTGGTAGCAGTCACCCTCTTACTGAAGACATTTACCAACCCAACATAATCGCTTTTGTCATGTATGCCAGGTATTCGATACTGCTGATTGTATTTGCGCTTTTTTTTCAAGGCTGCTCCCTGTACAGTGGGAATGGTGAACCCGTTAACCGTGACACCACCATTACCCCGGCCACTTCCTTCAATAACCTCTTCTTCGACAGCAGTAAAATTTCTGAATTTCTGGAGAAAGAACCGCGCTATGCAAATTATGCCGAACAATACATAAACTTCTACCGTGGTCGCAACTTCCAATATGCCTGGTTCGATTCTTCCGGACTATCAGAGCAGGCGCTTAACTTCATCAACCTGGAGAACAATTATATACAGGATATGGCCGACAGCAGCCTGCACCATCCCCGATTGTCTACGTTGAAAGATTCCCTGTTGAACAGAAAAAAAACCAAACCGGCTGTGTTGCAGGAGAGAATGACAGCAGCAGAACTGATGTTAACCGGACAGTTTTTTCTATATGCTGCCAAAACATTTCAGGGCAGCGATATCAATGCCAATGAACTGGGCTGGTTCATTCCCCGAAAAAAAATCAACCTAACCGAAATGTTGGGGAATGCTGTTGCTACCGGTGAACTATATCCGCGCCAAAACAACTTGCAGAACAGACAATATGCGCTCCTCCAGCAACAGCTGGTAAAATATGTTGCCCTAGCAGGTCTAACAGAAGCAGATACGATGGCGCTGCCTGCAAAAGCCCTGCACCTGGGTGATTCAGGAAAATTAGTGCTCGCTGTGAAACAACGACTTGCCTTTCTGGGCGACTCATCACTTCGACCTCCCCTCGATGACCATTTCGACAGTACCCTATACATTTCTACCCGTCAATACCAAAAGAATATGGGATTGACAACTGATGGCACAATCGGCAATAAAATGCTAGCAGAGCTGAATGTGCCTGTAAAAAAACGCATCCGCCAATTACTGATTAACCTCGAACGCGTGCGCTGGCTGCCGGTAGAAAATGATTCGAACTATATTCTGGTGAACATCCCTGAATTCAAAATGCATGTGTACGACAGCAGCAAATGGAGTTATGATATGCGCGTCATTGTAGGTACCGCCGCCAACAGTTCAGCCATCTTCAGCGGTCAGTTACGATACGTTGTATTCAGTCCCTACTGGAATGTTCCTGAAAGCATCGTTGTGAAAGAAATCATGCCGGCAATGGCAAAGAACCCCGCCTATCTAACTAAAAACCACATGGAAATAACCGGATATAAAGGCAAGATCCCCATCATACGACAGTTACCGGGACCCTGGAATTCGTTGGGACTGGTAAAATTTCTTTTCCCCAATAACTTCAGCATCTACCTGCATGATACCCCCAACCGGAATTTATTCCAGCAATCGAACCGCAGCCTAAGTCATGGCTGTATTCGCCTAGGGGAGCCCAAGAAATTTGCCTCCTACCTGCTCAGAAAAGACCCCAGCTGGACGGAGCAGAGAATCGATTCAGCCATGCACCTAAAAAAAGAACACTGGGTTACCCTCCCCAAGGGCGTTCCCGTGCTGCTGGTATACTTCACCGCCTGGGTAGACAGGGAGGGGCAACTCAATTTTCGTAAAGACATTTATGGCCATGATACCCGCATGGAAGCAAAACTCTTTGAGCGTTGATTTTCATGCCGCCCGCAGGATTTAGTACTTTTGCAAAAATTGTCTCACATAACCATGCAGTTAGTTGAAGTAAAAAGTCCTTCCACCGCCAGAGAATTTCTGCGATTCAACCGCTGGATCAATCGGGAAAATCCCTGTTATATTTCACCGATGGACAATGAAGTGAATGATGTTTTCAATCCGGAAAAAAATACTTTGTTCCAGTTCGGGGAATGTTGTCGCTGGCTGTTGGTGGATGAGAAAGGAAATACCTGCGGCAGAATAGCTGCCTTCACCAATAAAAAATATAAAAGCCGCGGAACAGATTTACCCGTAGGGGGCATGGGTTACTTTGATTGTATAAATGACCAGGAGGCTGCGAATCTGCTCTTCCGCCATGCACAGCAGTGGCTGGAGAGCAAGGGAATGAAGGGCATGGATGGCCCGATCAATTTCGGTGAAAGAGATAAATGGTGGGGACTGCTCGTAGAGGGATTTGATAAAGAGCCGATGTATGGTATGTCATTCAATCCGCCTTACTACCAGGCACTCTTTGAAAATTTCGGTTTTAAGAATTACTACAACCAGTATTATTACGCCACTTATACCCGCGATCCGCTGCCCCTGCGCTTCGCAGAGCGACACGACCGCTTCGCTGCAAAGCCGGAGTATACGGCCCGCCAGATCGAATTGAACCGGTTGGAGAAATATGCCGCAGACTTTGCAACCATCTATAATGCTGCCTGGGCCCAGCATGGGGAAGTCAAGGAAATTACCCTCGAGCAAGTAATTAAGATGTTCGGAAAAATGAAGCCCATCATGGATCCGCGGGTCATCTGGTTTGCCTATTACAAAGATGAGCCCATTGCCATGTTTGTAAATATTCCCGACCTGAATCAATACTTTAAATATTTCAAAGGGAAATTGGGCTGGATAGAAAAATTCCGACTGATGCTGATGAAGTGGCGGGGAACCAATAAAAAACTGATTGGGTTGGTCTTCGGGGTGATTCCGAAGTTCCAATCCCTGGGTATCGATAGCTATTTGATTTACGAATGTGCACTTGTATTGAAAAGAAATAACTGGTACGACGAATATGAAATGGGCTGGGCCGGCGAATGGAATCCTAAAATGCTCAATATTTATAAAAGTCTGGGGGCCACCCAGTGCAGGCGATTAATTACCTATCGCTATTGGTTCGACCCTACACATCCTTTTGAGCGCCACCCAATCATGGAATAAAATAGGCAGCTTTTATTGTACTTTTTGTGTACAAATCCCTGCCTTCGATTGAACAGGAAACCTTTTCAAGTCCGTATATTGCAACCCTGATATGGAGAATTTCGTCGTTTCCGCCCGCAAATACCGGCCACAGAATTTTTCTACGGTTGTAGGTCAGGCACACATTACTACCACCCTGAAAAATGCCATCCGGCAGCAACAGCTGGCGCATGCCTTCCTGTTCTGCGGTCCACGAGGTGTGGGTAAAACTACCTGTGCCCGTATCCTGGCGAAAACCATCAACTGCAGCCAACCGACTGCCGATGGAGAGGCTTGCAACAACTGCAACAGTTGCGTTAGTTTCGATGCGGGTACCTCACTCAACATTCACGAACTAGATGCGGCCAGTAATAATTCGGTAGACGATATCCGTGAACTGGTCGACCAGGTGCGTTTCTCACCCCAGGCCGGTAAATACAAGGTGTACATCATCGACGAGGTACACATGCTGAGCACCAGCGCCTTCAATGCCTTCCTGAAAACCCTGGAGGAGCCACCCCCACATGCTATTTTTATTCTAGCTACCACTGAAAAACATAAGATTCTTCCGACCATTTTGAGCCGATGCCAGATTTTCGATTTCAAACGCATCACCCTGGCCGATACAGTTGCCCACCTGGAGGAAATTGCAGAAAAAGAACACATCAATGCCGAGAAAGCCGCTCTTCAGCTCATCGCCCAGAAAAGTGAAGGCTGCATGCGTGATTCACTCAGCATACTCGACAAAATGGTCAGCTTCACCGGTGGAGAAGTTACTTACCAGCATACCCTGGAACACCTCAACATCCTCGATGAAGATTATTATTTCCGGTTCCATGAACTACTGCAGCAGGAAAACCTGCCTGGCGTACTGCTTCTTTACGATGAAATCAATAAAAAAGGATTTGAAGGTGATTTGGTGATGAATGGATTCGCTTCATTCTACCGCAACCTCTTGGTAAGTAAAGATCCGGCAACAGCTGCCATACTGGATGTGATGGAAGGCATGCGCGAAAAATTTGCCGCCGCCGCAGAAAAAACTGAGTTATCGTATATACTTAGCGCACTCAACATCATCAGTGCTGCCGAAATAGAGATCCGTCAAGCAAGAAACAAAAGACTGCACGTTGAACTGGCTTTAATCAAATTAAATTTTCTTCGCCAGGCCATCGAGCTGAGCAGCGATAAGCAACAGGTAGTGAAAAAAAAACGACTGGATAGTCCGATACTGATTAAATACCAGCCGATTCAGTCCCTCAACCCGGTAAATGAATCTGCACCGGCGGAAAAGCAGCCCACAGTGCAGCCTGTACCGGTACCGGTGGTTGAAAAAAAACCGACACCGGCACAGCAAAAACCTACTCCCGCTGCACCTACTCCCGCTTCACCTACTCCCGCTGCAACTGCTCCCCAACCCGTTGCCAACCCACGCAGTAGCCTGGTTCCTTCAGGTGATAAAAAGAACCTGCTTTCCGCGCTGCGGGAAAAATATGGTAGCGAATACAACATTGAAGAGGTAAAAGAAGCGCAAATACTCTCGCAAGAAAAACTGGCAGATTGTTGGGATAAATATGCCGGCATGCTGGAAGAAGAGAAAAAGCATTCCGCTGCAGCCACCTTCCGATCGGCACGCCTACAAATAGAGAATGATATCAAAGCGGTTATTACCGTCTACTCTGTTACCTCACAAAAATTCATTGAGTCGGAACGCATGAAACTGCTCGACTATTTACATCAGGCTTTCAATAACCGATCGATACATTTCGAAATACTGGTAGAAGCAGGTGAGCGGGAAGAAATTCCTGCACATCTTCGGATGAATACGAGACAGAAATTCGAATTCATGACTGAGCGCTATCCGCTGGTGAAGAAACTGAAAGACAAATTGAATTTGGAGCTGGACTAAGACCTTTCAATTATTTTTTCAATTATCCTTTTAATTATCCTTTTAACTTAGTCTGTCGGTATCCTTTCTTCAATAACCACTGCACTACCTTTTCGCGCTGGTCACCTTGAACCAATACCTCGCCATCTTTGGCGCTGCCACCGGTTCCGCAATGGTTGCGCAATTCCTTTCCCAATGTCTGCAGGTCGGCATCCGTACCAATGAATCCGGCAATTAAAGTAACTACCTTACCGGCACGTTGTTTTTTATCTAGCAGAATACGCAAAATCTGTTCGCCGGGAGCCAGCGTTTCTATCGTCGCTTCTTCTTCTTCCATACGAAAAGAAGGATTGGTACTATATACAATGGGATGGGAAGAGGGAGCTGATTTCTTTTTCATACAATATGTTTATGCGATTACAGCCTTCAGACTCAGGTCAAGACT
>Ga0208361_1000133_pt1 | contig 27063 bp, 29 predicted proteins | sample LakMenEpi05Aug10_FD_150670 | JGI IMG/M metagenome (GOLD analysis project Ga0208361, IMG submission 150670) | Freshwater microbial communities from Lake Mendota, WI - 05AUG2010 deep hole epilimnion (SPAdes) | ecosystem: Environmental > Aquatic > Freshwater > Lake > Epilimnion/Euphotic zone ... | reverse complement strand
CCACGGCACCGAGCACAGCGGAGTTGATCGAGCCCTTGCGCAGCTCCTCGAGCGTGAGGGCCTTGGGACCGACCTGGGCGATCTGGCCACCGTGCTGGCCCTGGATCACCTGGGCGATGGTTTCGCCGGCCACCGCCACCGCCTTGTCGAACTCGATGCCGGCCGCCCGCGAGATGCAGACGTTGATCGCCGCGATGCGGGTGTAGAGGCCCATGTCGGCATCATTGGCCGGCGCAGCCAGGGCGGGCGCCGCCGCGAGCAGCAGACTCAGGGGAAGCAGCAGAAGGCCGAGGCGGCCGGCGGTGTGGCGCACGCACAGGAAGACGAGGTCCGCCAATCCTGCTGCAAAACCGGCCATCCGCCAGGTGATCCAGGCGTCCCGATACCGCCGGATCACGGCGAAGCTGCTCAGGCGTCGGCCTGCAGGGGCTGTCCGGGGCCCTCGAGGCGAATTTCGTGGTGCATCTCTGCCAGCTCGAGGGTGCCGTCGCACCAGGAATAGATCGAGCGGGCACGGAACTGATCCTGGTTCACCAGGCGGATGTGCTCAAGGATGTCCCACTCGAGGTAGTGGGACTCGAACACCACCTCATGCTCATCGACCTGTCGGATCTGGCTCTTGGTGGGCGAACCGCACAGGTAACCGCGACTGCGACGCAGCTGATGGCCGCAGAGCGAGGCGTCCATGGTTCCCTCGCGCACATACTTCGGCTTGATCTCGAAGAAGTCGTATTCCTTCTCCGGCCACCAGGTGAAGCGATAGCGGGGCTCGACCTCGGCCAGGTCTTCGAAGGTCTCGACCCGCAGCAGCATGTCGACCCGCAGCACCTCGTCGTCAGGAAAGAAGTACTGACGGCGGGAGCGCCAGAGCCCGAGGTTGCGGCTGAACCAGCGGCGGATGCTGCTGTCGAGCTGAATGCGACTGCCGCTGGGAGACAACGGTCGGGAAGCCACCGGGGGGACCCGGGTCACCAGATCCTCAAGGTGAGCCAAACCAGTGCCCCAGAACAACGTCTCATCACAGTCGTCATAGCGGGGGCGGACAGCCCTGGCCAAAGCCCATAACGTGACTCCAAGTTTTCTCCAGGATTCGCCGCGCCGGTGCACGCCGCAGGGGAACCCGACCCCGCTGAGCCGCAACCCAGTCGCCTCCCCGATGGCGTCAGCCCCGAGCCCGAGCGGCGCGTGGCCCCGCAGCGGGAGGCAGGGATGCGTGCGCCCCTGCGCGGGACGGTGGAACCGCTGCAGCGGCGCCAGCTGAAGCTGCTGCTGGTGGCGGCTCCACACCACCGCGCCACCCCCGATCTGCGCGGGCTGGTGAACTTCCTCGAAGGGGAGGACTTTGGCTTCGAGGTGAGCCTCGAGCTGGCGGATCCGGCCCAGCGACCGGAGCTACTGGAGCTGCACAGGCTGGTGGCCACCCCCGCCCTGATCAAGCTGGAGCCCACCCCCCGCCAGGTGTTCGCGGGCAACACCCTGCTGCAGCAGCTGCGCAGCTGGCTGCCGCGCTGGCAGCAGCTGGAGGTGGTGAGCGGCCTGGGCATGAGCCTGCGGCCACCGGAAAGCGATGGCAGCCGCACCCAGAGGGAGCTGCAGCTTGAGGACCAGGTGCTGGTGCTGCGCCAGGAGAACGAGACCCTGATCGAGCGCCTGCGGGTGCAGGAGCGGCTGCTGCGAATGGTGGCCCATGAGCTGCGCACACCGCTCACCGCCTCCAAGCTCGCCCTGCAGAGCATGACCCTCGGCCAGATCGACCAGGCCCGCTTCCGCGATGTGCTCGGCCGCCGTCTGGACGATATCGAGCAGCTCTCCAAGGACCTGCTGGAGGTGGGCACCACCCGCTGGGAGGCCCTGTTCAACCCTCAGCGCCTGGCGCTAGGCCCAGTAGCCGCCGAAGCCATACTCGAGCTCGAGAAGCTCTGGGTGGGGCGTGGCCTCGAGCTCATCACCGATATCCCCACCGACCTGCCGGATGTGTTCGCCGATCAGCGGCGCATGCGCCAGGTGCTGCTCAACCTGCTGGAGAACGCCTTCAAGTTCACCCCCGACGGCGGCCAGGTGAGCCTGACGATCCTGCACCGCACCAGCCAGTGGCTGCAGGTGAGCGTCTGCGATTCCGGCCCCGGCATCCCCCGCGATGAGCAGGAGCGGATCTTCCTGGAGCGGGTGCGCCTGCCGCAGACCTCCTCCACCACCTCCGGCTTCGGCGTGGGGCTGTCGGTGTGCCGGCGCATCACCGAGGTGCATGGCGGACGGATCTGGGTGGTGTCCGAGCCCGGCGAGGGAGCCTGCTTCCACTTCACTGTGCCGGTGTGGGACGGCCAGGGGGTGGCCTGATTGACGAAGGGCCCCTCCGACCCGTAACTTCAAACCCATCGGAGGGATGGCAAACGCCTGATCCCGCAAGGCAGCAGGTCGTCCGCTCCTCTGCTTTCCGAGTCCAGGCCCCCATCGTCTAGAGGCCTAGGACACCTCCCTTTCACGGAGGCGACAGGGGTTCGAATCCCCTTGGGGGTATCCAGAGAAGCGGCCAGCCGGCCGCTTTTTTTGTGGCGGCGCCGATCAGCAGCCAGCCGTATCGCTGACGACCGGCTCAGGCTGCCTGTGGCGCAGATCCGCCCATGGGGCCGGCAGCGCTGGTCAGGACAGAGCGGCGCGGCGCTGGGCTTCCTGCTGCACGGCTCGCAGGTTGGCGGCCAGATCTTCGCGCAACCGCTGCTCGATCAGGCCGATCGGCATGCCCACACAGCCCTGCACGGTGAGTTCATAGAGAAGGGTGGTGCCGGCAACGTTCTGGCCGATCTGCCAGACACCTTCAAAGCGACGGAAATCGCCCTTGGTCATCACGAAGCTGAGACGACGCTCCTGCTGATGCTCGGTCAGCTCCAGCTGCACCCGTGCCTTGAAGCGCAGGCCCATGAAACTCTGGGCGCCCTCCTGCTCCAGACCCACCACGTTGGCCCGCCGCCAGAGCAGACGGGAGGTCTGGAGGTTGGGGATGAACGAACTGAGCTGGTCGTAGTCGGTGAGCACCGTCCAGACCCACTGCGGGTCAATGTCAAGACGCAGCTGCACCGCCAGCCGGCGGCAGCCCCCCGGCAGTCGCTCCATCGCCTGCTGGATCGTGTCCAGGGCACAGACCGCTCCGCCGGGAAGCTGGGCCTGAAGGTCCTGCAGGAGACCAGCTGAGGGGGCCGAAAGCTGCGTCAAGGACTGTTGGCGCTGGCGACTGATTCGAGGGCCAAACCTAGCCCCGATCAGGCAGAAGCGGTGCTGGTCTGCATCGCAAATCCGCAGGAGGCGACCGCTGGGCCTCTGGCTGGCCGTTGCGAGACCAACATCTGGCCAGCGCCCTGGCAGCGGAATGGCCAGCTTCAGAACCCGCGCCTTAGCAGGGTCCGACTAGCGCTCGAGGGTTCCCTATGATCGCGCCGATTCTCAGGGGGGCCCTGGTTCCATGCGTGTTTCGACCGCTACCTCAAGCCGCAGCGATTCGCGCGTGTTCACCGTGGTGGTGCAGGGGTACGGCACAGCGCAGGCCCGTAACGCCGAACGAACCATCACCGTTCCATTTGTGCGACTGCAAACCCTGATGCAGTCAATTAGCCAGCTTGGTGGCAAGGTGCTGTCGGTGACTCCCGGCAGCGACGCACCGGCCCAGCCGTCCGCCCCCGCTGCCGCACCAGCAACAGCCCCGGCTCCGGCCGCGGCCAAGCCCGCCGCCACCAAGCCCGCCGCCACCAAATCCGCCGTGTCCCACGCCGACGTTCCCGTCAACCTCTACAAGCCGAAGGATCCGTTCGTCGGCTCGGTCACCGAGAACTACAGCCTCCTGGCCGAAGGCGCCATCGGCCGGGTGAACCACATCACCTTCGATCTGAGCGGCGGCGACCCCCAGCTTCATTACGTGGAGGGTCAGTCGATCGGCATCATCCCGGACGGCACCGACGCCAACGGCAAACCCCACAAGCTGCGCCTCTATTCGATCGCCAGCACCCGGCATGGCGACAACCTGGAGGGCAACACCGTCTCCCTCTGCGTTCGCCAGCTCCAGTACGAGAAGGACGGCGAAACGATCAACGGTGTCTGCTCCACCTTCCTCTGCGACATCGAGCCCGGCGCCAAGGTGAAGATCACCGGCCCGGTCGGCAAGGAGATGCTCCTGCCCGACGACGAGGAGGCCAACGTGATCATGCTGGCCACCGGCACCGGCATCGCACCGATGCGCACCTACCTGCGCCGCATGTTCGAACCCTCTGAACGGGAGAAGAACGGCTGGCAGTTCCGCGGCAAGGCCTGGCTGTTCATGGGCGCCCCCACCACCGCGAACCTCCTCTACGACGACGACTTCAACCGCTACCAGGCGGAGTTCCCCGACAACTTCCGCTACACCAAGGCGATCAGCCGCGAGCAGCAGAACGCCAGCGGCGGCCGGATGTACATCCAGGACCGGGTCAGCGAGAACGCCGAGGAGATCTTCACCTGGATCGAAAACCCCAAGACCCACGTCTACATGTGCGGTCTGCGCGGTATGGAACCGGGCATCGACGAAGCGATGACCGCCGCGGCTGCCGCCAAGAACCTCAACTGGTCCGAACTGCGTCCGCAGCTCAAGAAGGCTGAGCGCTGGCACGTCGAGACCTATTGAGCGCAGAGCCCAGGGCCTCAGCCCTCCTACGGCTTGTGTCAGGGCCCGCCCACCGGCGGGCTTTTTTGTTGCCTGGTCATGCGGGCTGGCGATGCCGCCGTTAAACCAGGGTCACGCACGCCCCGCGTTGCCCCATGGCCGCCACCCAGACCAATCCACTGCGCGTTGGCCTGCGCCAGGAGCGGGTGATCTCGCCCCAGTGCCTGGTGATCTTCGGTGCCAGCGGCGACCTCACCCACCGCAAGCTGATTCCGGCGCTGTTCGAGCTGTTCCGCCAGCGACGCCTACCAACGGAATTCGCCGTGCTGGGCTGCGCGCGCCGGCCCTGGAGCGACGAGGACTTCCGCAGCCGCATGGCCGAGGCCCTCGCCGATGAGGTGAAGCAGCACCAGAGCGCCTGGCAGCAGTTCGCCGCCTGCCTGTTCTACGAACCGGTGGATCTGCAACAGGACGAGGACGTCGTGCGGCTGGGCACGCGACTGGAAGCGATCGACCGGCTGCGTGCTACCCGAGGCAACCGCACCTTCTACCTCTCCGTATCCCCCGCCTTCTATGGCAGCGGCTGCCGCGCCCTGGCGGCCGCCGGACTGTTACGCGATCCCGCCCGCAGCCGGGTGGTGATCGAGAAGCCCTTCGGCACCGATTACGCCAGCGCCGAGCAGCTCAACCGGGTGGTGCAGGCCTGCGGCCAGGAGCAGCAGATCTTCCGGATCGACCACTACCTCGGCAAGGAGACGGTGCAGAACATCCTGGTTCTGCGCTTCGCCAACACGATCTTCGAACCGATCTGGAACCGCAATTACATCGCCAACGTGCAGATCACCGCTGCCGAAACGGTGGGGGTTGAGGAGCGGGCCGGCTACTACGAATCAAGTGGGGCCCTGCGCGACATGGTGCAGAACCACCTCACCCAGATGCTGGCTCTCACCACGATGGAGGCGCCCGGCCGCTTTGACCCGGAGGCCATCCGCAACGAGAAGGCCAAGGTGCTGCAGGCCGCTCGCCTGGCCGATGAGGACGAGCCGTGGAAGTGCTGCGTGCGGGGCCAGTACAGCCGTGGCGGCAGCCCGGCCATGCCCCTGTCGGGCTATCGCCAGGAGCCGGGGGTGAACCCCAACAGCACCACCGAAACCTATGTGGCGATGAAGCTGTTCATCGACAACTGGCGCTGGCAGGGGGTGCCCTTCTACCTGCGCACCGGCAAGCGTCTGCCCAAGCGGCTGAGCGAGGTGGTGCTCACCTTCCGCGAGGCCCCGGTGCACCTGTTCGATGCCGCCGGCGGCAGCCCCACCGCCAACCAGCTGGTGCTGCGCATCCAGCCCGATGAGGGGGCCGGCTTCGTGTTCGAGGTGAAAGCGCCGGGCTCCGGCATGCGCAGCCGCCCGGTGGACATGCACTTCAGCTACGACGAATCCTTCGGCGAACCCTCCGACGAGGGCTACGTGCGCCTGCTGGCGGACGCCATGCTGGGTGACCCCACCCTGTTCACCCGCAGCGACGAGGTGGAGGCCGCCTGGCGCCTCTACACCCCCCTGCTGGAGCTGATCGAGGAAGCCCCCTGGCAGCTGCCGGTGCAGCCCTACGAGGCCGGCACCTGGGGGCCCGGTGCCGCCGACAGCCTGCTGGCCGACGACGGCCTGCTCTGGCGACGCCCCTGAGACATTCGCCGCTCGCACCGCGGCGCGGCCGACTCCTTTCAGCCTCGATTGATCCCGCCCCTCGTCCTTTGATCCGCCATGGCTCCCCAACTCACCCTGCAGGCTCCCCTGGAACTGCCACCCGCAGAGGTGCCGGGCTATCTCGACCGGCTCTGGGGTGAGGCGCTTCAGGAATCGACCGGTGCCGCCACCTTCACCCTGCTGGTGTGGGAACCCTCCTGGCTGCAGCAGCAGCTGATCCGCACCGGCCGCATCGACGGACCTCTCAGCGGCCTGCTCAACGGCGAGCTGCTCGAGGCGGCCCGCCAGGTGGTGGGTGAGGTGGGGCTGCCGACCAGCACCGCACCGATGGCACCGGAGGTGGCCTGGCGGCTGGGGCAGCAGGCCGGCGAGCACAGCGCTGAGGATCTCCGCGGTCAGTTCGTGGACCGCGCCATCAGTGCGCACCGCCCGCGGCGGCTGATCACGCTGGCCCCCACCCTGGCGGCGGACCACCCTCTCGAAACCCTGGTGGCCGCCTATTGCCCGCTGGCGGAGGAGCGCAGCGGCAGCGAGGACGCCTGCGGCGATGTGGTGGTGCTGCGGGGCGGCATGGGAGCAATCGAGCAGGGACTGGCGATGCTGCAGCCGCTGATTCCCGCGGAGCTGCCCTGCTGGGTGTGGTGGAACGGGTCCATGGACGAATCACCGGAGCTGCTGGAGGCCCTGGCAGTGCCGCCCCGGCGGCTGGTGGTGGACAGCTCGATCGGCGAGCCCCGCCGCTGCCTGGATCTGCTGGTGGACCGGATCGAACTGGGCCAGGCGGTGAACGATCTGAACTGGCTGCGGCTGCGCAGCTGGCGCGAGTCGCTGGCGATGGTGTTCGACCCGCCGCGGCGCCAGCTGGCGCTTGATCAGGTGGTGCAGCTCGACATCGACGTGGAGGGGAACCATCCGGTGAAAGGCCTGTTGCTGGCCGCCTGGATCGCCGACCGGCTGGGCTGGCACCTGCAGAGCAGCTACTGGATCCCTGGCGACGGCCCGGAGGGCCGCGGCATCGGCGCCGAGTTCCAGCGCACCGACGGCCAGAGCGTGCAGTTCCGGCTGATGCCAGTGCCGGTGGGCATCACCAAAACCCACCCCGGCGCCCTCGTGGGCCTGCGCCTGATCTGTGCCCCCGCCGGCCAGAGCCCCCTGTGCGTGATCCTCTGCTCGGAATCGGGCGGTTGCATGCGGCTGGAGGCGGGCGGCGTGGCTTCGATGGAGCTGGCCGAGGAGGTGGTGCCCCTGCCCAACGAGAGCGAGGAGATGGAGATGGCCCGGCTGCTGGCGGGCGGCCACGACAGCACCAACCCCCTGCTGGCCTCCGCCGCGCCGCTGGCTGCCAAGCTGCTGCCCAGCTGAGCCCGCCGGCCGGCGGCGCCGGCCCCGCCACCGTGCCCCTGTTCCGCCATGCCCTGCCTGATCGCCGCCCCGGCCAGCGGCAGCGGCAAGACCCTGGTGAGCCTGGCCCTCACCGCCCTGGCGCGACGGCACGGCCGCACGATCCAGACCTTCAAAGTGGGGCCCGACTACCTGGACCCCCAGCTCCTCACAGCTGCCAGCGGCCGACCCTGCCGCAACCTCGATCCGCTGCTCTGCGGTGAGGCCTGGGTGCAGGCCAGCTTCCAGCGCCATGGCAAGGCCGCGGAGCTGACGCTGGTGGAGGGGGTGATGGGCTTGTTCGACGGCCGCGGCCCCAGCACGGAGGGCAGCTCCGCCGCGGTGGCTGCGCTTCTCGGCCTGCCGGTGGTGTTGGTGGTGGAGGCCAGCCGTCAGGCGGGATCGCTGGCGGCGCTGGTGCGCGGCTTCCGCGATCACCAGCCGGAGCTGCACATCGCCGGCGTGGTGCTGAACGGCGTCGGCAGCGAACGCCACCACGCCCTGCTGGCAGAGGCGCTGGCCAGCATCGCCATGCCGCTGCTGGGAGCCCTGCCCCGCCACGACAGCCTGGAGCTGCCATCACGCCACCTGGGCCTGCTGCCGGCCCACGAACTCGGCGATCTGCAGCAGCGCCTGGGGGCCTGGGCGGATCTGGCGGAGCGCCATCTCGATCTGGAGCAGCTCTGGCCCTTGTTGGAGGCACCCCAGTGGTCGCCAGCGTCCCTTCAACCTGCCGCCTGGCCCCCCTCCACGGCGTCCAGCCCGGTGCCGGTGGCGATCGCCAGTGATGCGGCCTTTCACTTCCGCTATCCCGAGGCGGCGGAACTGCTGGAAGCCCAGGGACTGACGGTGCTGCCCTGGTCGCCCCTGGCCGATGAAGCCCTGCCCCCCGGCAGCCGGGCGCTGATCCTGCCGGGGGGCTACCCGGAACTGCATGCCGCCGCTCTGGCCTCAAGCTGCCGCAGCCTGACGGCGCTGCGCGGCGCTGCCGCCGCAGGGCTACCGATCTACGCCGAGTGCGGCGGCCTGCTGCTGCTGGGCCAGAGCCTGGCGGATGCCAACGGGCTGGCGCACGCCATGGCGGGGCTGCTGCCGTTCCATGCCCGCCGCGGCAGCCTCAGCCTCGGCTATCGCGATGCCCTCGCCCACAACGACGGCCTGGTATTGCGCCGTGGCGAGCGGCTCTGCGGCCATGAATTCCACCGCTGGCAGCTGAACGATGAGCCCGGCAGCTCAGCGGACGATGAGCTCTGGGGGCAGGCGGGTGAGGCAACCGCTCCGCTCTGGCAGCTGGCGGGCTGGGGCTCGCCAGAGAGAGCCGAGGGCTGGAGCAGCCCTCAGCTGCATGCCAGCTGGCTGCATCTGCACTGGGGCGGCTGTCCCCAGATTCCGCACCGCCTCGCCGCTGCCGCCCGCAGGGCCAGCCCCGTCACCCCGCTGATCTGATCCGCCATGCCCACCCCCGAGCTCTGGCTGCTGCGCCACGGCGCCACCGACTGGGCCGTGAACGGCCGCCACACCGGCCGCACCGACCGTCCCCTGCTGCCCGCCGGTGAAGTGGAAGCGACCGCCCTGGCACCGGTGCTGGCCGCCCAGGACTTCCAGGCAGTGCTCGTGAGCCCGCTGCAGCGGGCCCGGCGCACCTGCGAGCTGGCCGGCCTGGGGGCCGCAGCCGAGGTGTGTGACGACCTGCGCGAATGGGACTACGGCGACTACGAGGGGCTGACCACCGCCGAGATCCGCCTGAGCGTGCCGGGCTGGACGATCTGGAGCCACCCCTGCCCCGGTGGCGAGAGCGCCGATCAGGTGGGCGAGCGCTGCGGCCGGCTGATCGAGCGGGCGCTGGAGCTGACGGGCGACGATGGCCGCGTGGCTCTGTTCGCCCATGGCCATATCCTGCGCAGCCTGGCGGGCTGCTGGCTGGGGCTGGGACCAGCCGGCGGCGCTCTGCTGGTGCTCGGCACCGCCGGCATCTCGGTGCTGGGGCAGGAGCGGCAGCAGCGGGCCCTGCTGCGCTGGAACGCCCCTGCATCGTTCAGTCCGGCTCCGTAGCCGAAATCGCGCTGCCGTGGCAGGTTGAGACTGGCCAGCGTGCAGGAGCCCCGTGGAGAAACCACTGCCCCGCCAGATGAACTCCCAGGCGCCGGGCTGGCTGTTCGCCGAGATGAGCCCGATGACCCGCAGCAGCCGGGCGGCGCGGCTGCGGGAGTGGCGTCGGGTGGAGCGGGGCGAGCCGCGCAGCACACCCCACATCGAGCGCTGGCAGCTGATCGTGCGCGGCCGTGTGCAGGGGGTGGGCTACCGCGCCAGCTGCTGCCAGAAAGCCAAACAGCTCGATCTGCACGGCTGGGTGCGCAACCTGCCCGATGGCTGCGTCGAAGTGCAGGCGGAGGGGGCCGTGCATCTGCTCACCGAGCTGCGCCTGTGGTGCGAGCACGGACCCGCCGGCGCTGAGGTTCACAGCGTCAGCCACGCTCATCTCGCCCCCAGCAGGGAAGACTGGTTCGAAATCCGAGCCTGACCTGCACCCATGAGCCATGGCACTCTCTGGGCCGAACTGCTGGCCTACGGCAGCGGCATCAGCCTGAGTCCGATTCACATCGGCCTGCTGCTGCTGCTGCTGCTCGGACCAAACCCGCTGCGCCGCGGCGGCCTGTTCGTGCTCAGCTGGATGGTCACGATCACAGCGACCCTTGTGGTGCTGCTGACGGTCGGCCACAGCCTGCTGCTCACGATGGAGCAGGGCTCCAGCCACAGGACGGGGCTGGACCTTCTCGGCGCCGGCGCCCTGCTGGCCCTGGGGCTGCGGGAACTGCTTGAGCGCCGCGAGGAGGGTCAGGAGCCACCCGGCTGGACCCGCCAGCTGGACCGCCTTTGCGCCATGCCCCTGCCGCTGCTGCTGGGGGCCAGCTGCGCCATCGAGGTGGTGAGCCCGGACGACCTGTTCCTGTTCGCCAAGGCGGCCTCGGCCCTGCTGGCCAACGGCCTGAGTCGGGCGCAGGAGGTGCTGTTCACGGCAGGATTCACCCTGGCGGCCAGCCTGGCGTTGCTGTTGCCGTTCGCCGCGGTGCTGGTGGGCCGGACGCAGGTGCTGCCGCTGCTGGAGCGTGGCAAGCAGCTGCTGTTCGCCCGCGGGGATCTGCTGGTGGGCGGCCTGAGCCTGGTGCTGGCCGGCTACCTGGGCTGGCAGGGCATCGAGGGGCTCCAGCTCAGCTGAAGCGAACCCAGCAGCGCCGGATCGTTCAGGCCCCCTGTCCCAGCCAGTCGGACCAGAGCCGGCGATCGGCGCCAGCCCCGCCATCGGCCATCAGCCAGACCGCCTGACTGGCGCGGCTGACCGCGACATACACCAGCTGCTGACGCAGCACGGGATCCTGGGGCCAGAACACGTCGCCGGCGATGAACACCTCACCGAAGGTGCTGCCCTGGCTGCGGTGCACCGTGAGCACGGCCGCCGGCCCGAGAGAGGCGAAGGCATCGCGCACCAGGAAGTAGCGGCGCCACAGGCCCCGGCCCGCCTGCTTGCCGGCGTCGCGGGCCTGCTGACGCAGACGCTGCAGCACGTCATCGAGCTGCCGGCGGCCGGCGCTGCCCACCGGCGGCAGCAAGCGCAGGCTGAGGCGGGTGTCACCGGTCTCCACCTCGGCGGTGAGGGTCTCGATCACCGGGGGCAGCAGGCCATCGTCGCTGCCGACGCCGAACTCCGACAGGTCACAGCGCTCCGGCGTCACATCGCGCACCACCAGCTCCCGATTGGAGCCCAGCAGCAGATCGGGCTCCTCGGCCCCCTCCTCGCCGGCGCGGCAGGCGGGCGCCATCACGGCGCTGCGGGTGATCAGCACCTCGCCCGGCAGCACCGGCAGCTGATCGGCCATGTCGCCATGGATGGCCCGGCGCGCCAGGGGCACCAGCTCCTCGAGGCAGCGATTCGTGTAGCAGAGGATGCGGGCGTGATCCGGGTTGTCGAGCTCGGCGGCGCGGCGCAGCCCCGCCTGAGCCGCCGCCAACCAGGCGCTCCGCGACAGGGCGCTCACCTGACCGTGGTCATCGCGCACCGGCGCGAAGGCAGGCGGGCGGCGGCAGGGAAGCTGCCCGTTGCGCAGGCCCGTGGCCAGCTGCAGCACGGGCCCCTGATGGCGCACCACCTCGGTGAGGCGGGCGGCCGCAGCCCGCGCCATGGCGAACACAGGGCTCTCCGCCTCCCCCACCGGTGGCAGCTGGGCCGGATCGCCCACAAACACCAGTCGCGTGCGGAAGGGATGGGCGCAGCGCAGGGCGATCTCCAGCAGGGTGCTGTCGACCATTGAGGCCTCATCCACCAGCACCAGGCCGAGGTTCTCGAGGGAGGCAGCGGTCTGCTCGGTCTCCTCGCAACGCTCGAGATCCCCCTGGCGCTTGAGCTTCAGCCGCAGCAGGCGGTGAATCGTGCTGGGGAACCAGGTGGGCTGCAGGCCCGCCCAGGCCAGCTGCTGGCGCAGCACCCCGACCGCCTTATGGGTCGGGGCCACCACCGTCCAGCAGAGGCCGGTGGTCTCCACCTGCTGCAGCAGATGCCGGCAGAGGTAGGTCTTGCCGGTGCCGGCATAGCCGCTGAGCACAAAGGGGGTGCCGTCCCAGGGGGCCGCCAGCCAGACCGCGAAGGCCTCGGCGGCGGCGGCCTGCCCAACCGTCAGGGCCGGTGCTCCATCGCCGCTGGCGTCAGCCAACCGGCAGCAGGCCCCAGTGCTGGGCCAGCAACAGCGGCGACCCCACCCACACCAGGCCGGGAAGCGCCACGAGCGGCCCCATCAGGCTGCCAACCAGAACCTCCAGCCGGGTATGGCCGAGGTTCTCCTTGAGTGGCTTGAGCGGGATCGGCGTGCCCGGATCGCCGGCAGCAGCGGCAGTGGCAGACGACGACCAGAGCGCCTGGGGCAGGGCATTGACCCGGGTCGCGGTGAGGCCCGCTGCCCGGCGAACGCCGGCGGCGTCGTAAAGCACCACGAAGCACAGGGCCGCCGCCAAGGCGAACAGGGGCGACGCGAACCCCTGCTGCCAGCCCAGACAGGCGGCCGTGCCGGTGAGAAGCGCCGAGTGACTCGAGGGCATGCCGCCTGTTTCCACCAGCACCTTCGGGTTCCAGCGGCGGTGCACCGCCAGCTCGATGAACAGCTTCGAGAGCTGGGCGCTGCCGCAGGCGGCCAGCCCCCACCAGAGAGCTCCGTTGTCGAGAACATCCAGCCAGACAGGGCCGCTCATCGGTCGCGGCTCGTGATGTAGTCCGCCAGGGCCAGCAGCGGCGCGGCCTTCAGCGCTCCACCTTCCGCCTGGGCGTAAGGGGCGAGAGCGGCCTTGGCCTCCGCCACCAGCGCCTCGGCGCGACGGCGCGACTCCTCCAGACCCAGCAGCTTCGGGTAAGTGGTCTTGTCGGCGGTGAGATCCTTGCCGGCGGTCTTGCCCAGCACCTCACTGCTCGCGGTCACATCAAGGATGTCGTCGATGATCTGGAAGGCCAGGCCGATGCCACGGGCATAAACACGCAGGGCCTCCAGCAGCGCCTCGGAGGCGCCGGCAATCAGGGCACCACTCAGCACGCAGGCCCGCAGCAGGGCGCCGGTCTTGTGCAGGTGGATGTACTCCAGGGTGTCGAGGTCCACGTCCTTGCCCTCGCACTCCAGGTCGACCACCTGGCCACCCACCAGCCCTGGGGCGCCGGAGGCCAGGCTCAGCTCACCGACCACCGCCAGCAGCCGTTCGGCCGGCACGCCAGGGCTGCGCAGGGCCACCATCTCGAAGGCGCGGGTGAGCAGAGCATCGCCGGCCAGGATCGCGTTGGCCTCGCCATACACCTTGTGATTGGTGGGGCGGCCGCGGCGCAGGTCGTCGTTGTCCATGGCGGGCAGATCGTCATGGATCAGCGACATGGTGTGGATCATCTCCAGCGCCACCGCCGCGGGCATGGCCAGCTCGCCATCGGCGCCGGCCAGCTCACAGGCCGCCAGGCAGAGCATCGGCCGCAGCCGCTTGCCGCCGGCCAGCAGCGAGTAGCGCATCGCCTCGCGCAGGCCCTCCGGCCGCTCCGGCCCCAGGGAGCCATCGAGGGCCGCCTCCACCCGCAGGCGCGTCGCCTCCAGGTAGGCGGCGAAGTCGAAGGTCGCCGGCTCCCCCGTGGAGGTGCTGTCTGTGGTGCTCACCGCCGCGGTCATGGGGGCTGGGCCAGGGGCCATCGCTGGCCGGGATTCTCTCAGGCCGGCTTCAGGCAAACAGCGGGGCGTCAGGGCAACAGATCAGCCAGGGGTTGATCCAGGCCGCAGCGCTGGCACCAGCTGGCCACGGTGTTCACCAGCAGCAGGGTCACCGTCATCGGCCCGACACCGCCGGGAACCGGTGTGATGGCGCTGGCGATCGGCTCCACCTCCGCGAAGCGCACATCACCGCACAACCTGGCCTTGGCGTCGGGTCCGTCGGCGGGGTCGGGCTCCAGCCGGTGAATGCCCACATCCACCACCACCGCCCCCGGCTTGACATGCTCGGCGCCGATCATGCGGGGCCGGCCGGCCGCCACCACCAGCACATCCGCCTGGCGGGTGAGCTCCGCCAGATCCGCCGTGCGCGAATGGGCGATGCTCACCGTGGCGTTGGCCGCCTGCAGCATCAGCGCCATCGGCTGTCCCACCAGGATGCTGCGGCCCACCACCACCGCCCGCTTGCCTGCCAGATCGATGCCACCGGCCGCCAGCAGGGCCATCACGCCGGCGGGGGTGCAGCTGCGCGGGCCCGGCTCCCCCTTGAGCAGGCGCCCCAGATTGAGGGTGTGCAGGCCATCGGCATCCTTCTGGGGGTCGATGGCCGCGAGCAGCGGGCCCTCATCAAGGCCTGCCGGCAGGGGCAGCTGCAGCAGGATGCCGTCAACCGCGTCGTCGGCGTTCAGGCGCTGGATCGTGCTCAGCACCTCGGCAGCCGGTGTATCCGCCGGCAGATGGGCGCCGAGGTTGGTGATGCCGATGCGGCTGCAGGCCTTCTCCTTATTGGCCACGTAAACACCACTGGCGGGGTCGTCGCCCACCCGCAGCACCGCCAGCCCCGGTGGCCGACCTGCCTGCCCCAGGCGTTCCGCCACAACGGTCTGCAGACGCTGCTCGAGCGAGGCCGCCAACTGGCGGCCGTCCAGACGCGTGGCCATGGGGCGGAGAGAGTCAAGACTCCCTCTCAGCATGCAACGTCAGGGCTAGCTTGATTCACACTTTCTTCGGCTGCGTTGACCCGCCAGGGCCCCGGCCATCGACCGCGGCGCGTCGCCCGGCGCCTGTGGCGGCAGCTGCTGCGGATTGAGCGCCCACGCCAGGCCCTCACTCCCTGGCGTCGCCGGGACGGTGTCGCCGTGGTGCTGGTCTGCCTGCTGGTGGCCCTGCTCTCCAGCTGGCCCTGGCTGATCGAGCCGAGCCTGAGGCCCGGCGTGCCGGCTCCCTTCACCGCCCGCGCCCCCAAGTCCGCCACCGTGGTCGACTCCGATGCCCTGGAGCAGCGACGCTCCCAGCTGGGGCCGCGCAGCCACGTGCAGGTGGTGGATCCACGCATCAACAAGGAGCTGGAAGAGCGCCTGGAACGCCAGCTGATGGCGATCACCCCTCTGACCGGAACCCAGGCGAACCGGGTGGCCCCCCTGGCGCTCAAGCCGATCGAACGGCAATGGTTGTCGGATCTGCCTCGCTCTGAGCTGTCGCAGTGGCAGCAGCAGCTCTCCCAGGCCCAGCGCCGGATGCTGCAGCAGGGCATCGTCGGCAGTGTGGCCCGTCAGCAGTTGGAGCAGGCCGCACTGCTGCAGCTGGAAAGCACGCCGGAACCGGGCCGCACGATTGGGGCGCGCCTGCTGGCCGGCAATCTGCAGGGCCGCAGCAATCTGCGCATCGACGCCGCCCTCACCCAGCGGCTGATTGAAGACCTGCTCACCCAGCAGGGCATTCCCACCATCAATGTGCGCCAGGGGGAGCTGATCACGCGTCAGGGGGAGTCGATCAGTCCGCAGGCCTACGCCGTTCTCGACTATTTCGGCCTCGTGAACCGCAGGCCGCTTGTTGGCGCCTGGCTGCTGCATGGCTCCGAGGCCCTGGCCGCCTGCGGCGTGATGGTGCTGCTGATCCGCCGGTACCGCGCCAGCCTGGAACCCAGGCAGGCTCTGCTGGCACTGGGGCTGTTGCTGCTGGTGCAGGGCTTCAAGCTCTGGCTCGGCGGTGCCGCCAGCCCTCTCGCGCTGCTCGTGCCGCCGACGCTGCTGCTGGCCCAGGGACTCGGCACCGCCGCCGGGCTGGCCTGGCTGGCGGCCGCCAGCCTGCTCTGGCCGCTGCCCCTGGAAGGCTTCAACGACCAACGTGTGCTGGTGGCGGCCGCCGTGGCGGCGCTCACGGCGGTGCTGGCGGGCCGGCAGCGCAACCGGGCGCAACTGCTCCAGCTCACGCTGCTGGTGCCGGTGGTTGCGTTGGCGGCCGAGTGGCTGCTGCTGCAGTTCGCCGTGGCCCGCAGCGAGGGCAACGGGCTCCTGCCGATCGGCGCCGACCTTCCCGGCGAGGCCCTGCTTCTGGGCGGACTGCTGCTGGCCGTGCTGCTGCTGAGCCCGCTGCTGGAGAGCAGCTTCGATCTGCTCACCCGCAGCCGCCTGCTGGAGCTGGCGGACCTGGAGAGGCCGCTGTTGCGGCGCCTGTCCTGCGAGGCCCCCGGCACCTTTGAACACACGCTGATGATCTGCGGTCTGGCGGAGGAAGGGGCGCGCACGATCCAGGCGGATGTGGACCTGATCCGCACCGGGGCGCTGTACCACGACGTGGGCAAGCTTCACGGTCCCCAATGGTTCATCGAGAACCAGGAAGACGGCAGCAACCCCCACGACAACCTCGACGACCCCCAGCTCAGCGCCGGCATCCTGCAGGCCCATGTGGATGAAGGGCTGCGGCTGGCGCGCCGCTACCGGTTGCCGCGTCCGCTGGCGGACTTCATCCCCGAGCACCAGGGCACGCTGAAGATGGGGTACTTCCTGCACGAGGCCCGACGGCGCGATCCGCAGGTGAACGAGCGCGCCTTCCGCTATCGGGGACCGAACCCCCGCAGCCGCGAAACCGCCGTGCTGATGCTGGCCGACGGCTGCGAGGCGGCCCTGCGCTCCCTGCCACCGGACACCAGCGAGCAGCAGGCCCGCGCCATGGTGCACCGCATCGTCGATGCCCGCTGGCAGGACGGTCAGCTGGCGGACAGTGGCCTGAGCCCGGCGGAACTGGAGCTGCTGGTCAGCGCCTTCGTGCGCGTCTGGCGCCGCATGCGCCATCGCCGCATCCCCTACCCAATCCCAGCCCGCAAGGGCTACAGCGCCTGAGCCATGACCCCTGCACACGACAACCTCTGGCAACAGGCCTGGTACCCGGTCGCCTACCTCGATGACCTCGATCCAGCCAACCCCAGCGCGTTCACGCTGCTGGGCGTCGACCTGGTGCTCTGGTTCGACAGATCATCCGGCAGCTGGCGAGCCTTCGCTGATGTCTGCCCGCACCGGCTGGTGCCCCTCTCCCAGGGGCGGCTCAATGCCGCCGGCGAGCTGGAGTGCCCGTATCACGGCTGGAGCTTCAACGGGTCTGGCAGATGCACCGCCATCCCCCAGGCGACGGACGGCCAGAGCATCGGCCAGCGCAGCCACTGCCGCAGCTATGCCACCGCTGCAGCCCAGGGGCTGCTCTTCGTGTTCAGCGGTGATGCGGCCGCCGCCGCCGAGGCGCCATTGCCCTTGGTGCCTGTGCTGCAAGAGCAGCCCGGCGGCTGGGCCGATGGCTGGACGGTGCAGGACACCTTCCGCGACCTGCCGATGGATGCCCTCACACTGCTGGAGAACGTGCTGGATGTGAGCCACGTTCCCTTCACCCACCACGCCACCGTCGGGCGCCGGGAGAACGCAGGCCCTGTTGAGCTGGAGCTCACCGCCTTCGGGCCCAGCGGCTTCACGGGGTTGTGGCAGGAGGGACCTCGGCGCGGAAAGCTCGGCAGCCAGCACACCACCTTCGCGGCCCCGTGCCTGATGTGGCACGACCTCACCGCCCCGGCCTTCGCGCGCATTCTCACGGTGGTGTACGCCACACCGACGCACCGGGGCGAATGTCGCCTGTTCGCCCGCTTCCCCTTTCAGTTCCGCTCCCCCTGGCCGGCGCGGCTTCTGGCCCTGCGTCCGCGCTGGCTGCAGCACATCGGCAATCACACCGTGCTCGAGGACGATCAGCTGTTCCTGCACTGGCAGGAGCGGGTGGTTGAGCAGCGCGGCGGCAACCGCCAGGCACTGCGCCAGTTCCACCTGCCCACCAGCGCCGACCTCTACGTCCGCAGCCTGCACGACTGGGTGCAGCGCTACGGCGGCGAGCCGTTCCCGGGCGAACCGCTCCCGCCACGCCTCGGGCTTACGGCCCTGATGGAACGTGACGAGTCCCACACCCGCCACTGCCGCAGTTGCTCGGGGGCCCTGCAGCGGCTGCGGCAGCTGCGCCGTCTCTGCGTGCCCACCGGAGTTGCGGGGCTGGCCGCCGCCGCCTGGCTGGGTGCCGGGCCAGCGGCTCTGGCTGCCCTGTTGCTGGTGGGAGTGGCCCTTGCCCTGCACGCTCAGTGCAGCAGCTGGATCGATCAGATGCAGCAGGGCAGCGGCCTGCCGCCACGCAATCGAACAGCCTGAGGGGCCTGCCGAACGTCACTGCGCCCCCCGGTTCTCAGCGCCGGCCCGCCAGCACGGCCCGCGCCTTGCGCTCCAGGATCAACCCGGCGGTGAGCAGGGTGATGGCGTTGGCAACGATCAGCGGACCATCGCCGGTGAGCAGGCCATAGATCCCCCACAGGGCGATGCCGCTGGTGAACAGGAGATACATGCGCAGGGAGATGGCGGTGGTGTCGCCACTGCGCAGGGTCTTGATCGCCTGGGGGATGAAGCTGACGGTGGTGAGGCTCGCGGCCACATAACCGAGGACGGCGACAGCAGGGGAGTGGGGGGCGGCCATGGCGCTGCGTTCCGAAGAATTCAGAAGGGACAAGGGGAGTGAAAGCTCAGCTCCCGGCCCGAATCCGGGTGCTGAAACCCGAGGGTGGTGGCGTGCAGATGCAGCCGGCGCTGGCCGGCCAGCGGCGGAGGCGGACCATAGAGCGGATCCCCAAGGATGGGATGACCGATGGCGCTGAGGTGCACCCGCAGCTGATGGGAGCGACCCGTCAGGGGCCGCAGCTCCAGTCGGCTGCTGGTACCGCCGGAGCTGGCAGCAAGCAGCCGCCAGTCGGTGCGGCAGGGCTTGCCAGCCGGATCCGCGCCGTAGAGGGGCGGCCGATGCTGCTGCTTGGCAATCGGCAGGGTGATGCAGCCCTCCGGACCGTCAGGAACACCACGCACCTCGGCGACATACAACTTCTGCACCGCCCGCTCAGCGAACAGCGCACTCAGCTCGCGGTGCAGATCGGCGCTGAGCGCCACCAGGATCAGGCCTGAGGTATCGCGATCGAGCCGGTGCACCAGCTGCGCCTCGGGCCAGCGGGAGCGCACGCGCGTGATCAGGGAATCCGCCAGATCGGGTCCGAGTCCGGGTTGAGAGAGCAGGCCCGCCGGCTTGTCGAGCACCAGCAGACCGTCGCCGCCATGAAGGATCCAGGCATCCGGGAGCTGGCTCGCTGCAAGCTGGCTCGCTGCAAGCAAACCCTCAGCGGGACCTGGCGCTGTCGCCATCGGCCAGCAGGCGAGCGATCTGATCGCGGCCGTTTCCCTTGGCCAGATACAACGCCTGATCAGCCCGGTAGAAGAGATCCGAGAAGCTGGCGTCAGCCCCCACCAGCGCCGTCACGCCACCACTGATGTGGGGGCGGTAGTCGGACTGACTGAAGATGCCGGCCATGGTCGCCACGTCCTGGCGGATCCCCTCGGCATTCGCCATCGCCTGGGCGTCATCGCAGTCCGGCAGCAACACGGCGAACTCCTCATCGCCGATGCGCCCGAACAGGTCCTGGGGCCGGAGGCGTTGCTCAGCCAGACGGCAGATGTCGAGCAGCACCCGATCGCCCGCCTCATGGCCCCAGCGGTTGTTGATCTGACGGAAGTCGTCGATGTCGAAATTGAGCAGCGCCAGGGGCCGGCCGTCGCGGCGGGCCTGCTGCAGCTCCTGTTCGCCGAGTCTGAAGAAACTGCTGCGGTTCACCAGGCCGGTGACCGGGCAGAGGCTGCTGATCCGGCGCAGTTCCAGCTCCCGCATCACCAGGTCGGCCATCGTCTGCAGCTGATTGAGCTGGCCGGCCTCAAGCCGGCGCGGCTGCTGATCGATCACGCAGAGGGTGCCGAGGTTGTGGCCTTCGGGTGAACGCAGGGGAGCACCCGCGTAGAAGCGGATGTGCGGCTCATGGAGCACGAGGGGATTGGTGGCGAAGCGCTCATCCGCACGGGCGTCGGGCACCATCAGCACCCCATCGCCGACGATGGCATGGGCGCAGAAGGCCATCTCGCGCGGTGTTTCGCTGGCATCGAGACCATGCCGCGCCAGAAACCACTGACGATCCCGATCGACCAGCGATACCAGGGAGATCGGCATATCGAGCACGGTGCTCGCCAGCTCGACGATTCGATCCAGATGGGGATCGGCCGGGGTGTCGAGAACGCCATGGCGCAGGAGGTCGCGCAGGCGCTGCTCCTCATCGACGGGGATCGGGTAGTCGGGGAAGGGGGGCACGCTGGAGTTCCTCCGTCTTCACCGTAGGCCGGCCGGGACGGAGTGGCAGGAGGCCCTGGCGTCTGCATGGGGCCATCGCCACACTGACAGCATCCGGCAACGCACCATGGCTCTCGAGCGCTTCAAACAGGCCCTGGCTTCGCTGCTGGATGGAGCTCCCAGTGATCCGCTCGAGCGCGATGAATACTTCGAGCTGCACACCCTGCCCACCGCTGGCGGGCAGGACTTTGAGGTGGTGATCTGCGACGAGGAGAAGGAGATCTTCGCCGTGATCTACACCGCGCACCTGTTCGAGGAGGGAGAGGAGGGCCAGGAGGCGGTGGAGGCCCTGGTGCCGGCCTTCCTGGAGCAGGCCTTCGGTCTGACCCCTGAGGAGTGGCAGAGCAGCGAACCCTTCGATCTGGGCTGGCGCAGCCGTGAATACCTCTGGTTCATGGAGTTCGCGGTGCCCGGCCTGACGCCGCTCTGCCGCTACGACTGAACCTCCAGCAGCTGCACGGCCAGCTGCGGCAGGCTGACCAGCAGCAGCACCCCATCTCCCTCGGGCACGGGCAGACCCGTCGCTGCCCTCAGCGCGTCACGCTCCATCAGAGCGATGCCGCAGGTCTCGACCAGCAGCAGGGGGAACGTACCGGGCCCACCGCGCATGGCCTGCAGATCGAGGGCCTGACGCGCCGCCCGGGAGCTCCGCTCCAGACCGAGACGGCCGACCAGTTCAGGCCAGAGGTGGTTGACCGGCGTGACTGCAGCGAGATCGAGATCGGATGTCTGCACGGGCAGCAGGCTGGATCGCGACATCAGCATGCCGCTCAGCTGCGGTGCAGATGCACGAAGTGGGGGGCGAACAGAAACACCGACTCGCCCAGCCGCTCCTGCTGCCCATCGAGGGCAAAGGCGCCGCCCGCCATGAAATCCGCTGCCCGCTGGGCCTGTTCCGGAGGCAGGGAGCTGAGATTGAGCAGCACCGTGGCGTGATCGCGCAGGGCCATCACCGCCTCCTGCACCGCCTCGAAGCTGGTGGGCTGCATCACCACCACCTCCGCGCCCCAGTGCCCTGGGTTGGGGGCGAAGTCCGGGGGCAGGAGCTCCATGGAATGCTCAGCCGTCCACATCCGGCCCATCCAGCATGGACGGACTGGGGTGGATTGTCTCGATGGCGTCTTCGTTGTCGAGGAACGCGTCGAAGGAGCGGTAGCGGCGAATCAACGGGGCGGCCTCTGGATCCTGGCAGAGCTGCTCCCAGGTGAGCTCCTTGGGCTTCGCCTCACGGAACGCCGCCATCGCCTCGTCAAGATCACCGGCATCACCGAATGCCTCCCCCTGAAGCAGCAGTTCGTAGAAGGTCATCGCCTGCATCCAGCTACCTCAGGCTGACACAGCCCCTGGGATCGAAGCCGCCGCCCCCCGCTGCCGGAGCCTGCACCACCCGTAGATCCGAAGTTGAGACCATTAGCTTCAAACATCCCTTCATCGAAGGCCGTGAAATTGAGACGTTCACGGCCAGCCTTCTTGGCACTCATGGTGCCGCCGGCAAGCACGAGGTCGGATTTGCCGACATCTCCCAGCTCCTTCACCTTGGCGAGGAGATCGGATCCAGTGAGCATGCCCGAGACAATGCTGCTCCGAAGATAACGGCCTGGCGCTGCATGGCCAGAGCGCACATGCTGCATGAAGAGAGATTGCACGCGGCAGCCGGCTTCGACCTGCTCATTAGCCTCAGCACAGATCTCTGAACACGGCCATGAGCGTTGGCGAACTGTTCCTCGAGAGTTTCTCCACCGGTGTGATCACCGTCGAGGAAATCGACTGGATCACTGCACAGCAGGGTTGCTTCAACCGCCAGGAGGAGGCGACCGTGCTCAAACTCGGACGCCTGCTCGACGCCGGACGGATCCAGATCGGCTGCCGTCTGCTCAAGGCCTGACAGCCTGAGTCGTGTGGCTCAGATCAGCTCCGGATGGTCGGGATCGCCCTTGAACGGTCCCTCCACAGCGGAGGTGATCCAGCCCCCGTAGAAGCCGCCGGGCTGCGGGCGCACCGCTTCACCGTCCAGCCAGCAGCCATCCATCAGCGCCGGATAAACGGCGTACCAGCCCGCCAGGGCTGAGAACGCCGGGGTTGGATCGTCGTAGCACCAGAGCGCACGAGCTAAACACCGCTCGCCCACCAACACATCGCAGTAGCGGGCCACCCCCTTCCACTCACAGAAGCTGCGGCCGGCGGCGGGCCGCAGCAGTTCCGTGCGCACGGCCTCGGGCGGCAGGTAGTAGGTGGGTGGGTGGAACGTCTCCAGAACCCGCAGCGAACGGCGTGTTTCCGCCAGCAGCTCCCCGAGAGCGCGCACCAGAACATGCTGATCCGATGCCACCAGGGCCGGCGGCCGGGGGTAGTCGCAGACCCGCTCCGTCGGTGCCATCGCCGCCGCTCAGCCGGGGATGAACGTGCGCAGGCGCCGGGCTTCCTCGCCGGCCCGCCGCTGCAGCTCGGTATCGCTCAACCGCTCCTCCTCACGCAGCTGGGCTGCGATCACATCGGCCTCCTCCACGGCAAAGCCCTCTCCAGCCGCCAACTGCAGCAACTCCTCCAGCGGCAGGGGCCGTCGCAGGCGCTCCGCCAGCTCCGGTGCGGAGCGTGCACGGGCCAGAAAGGCATCGAGTTGCTCTAGCGACACAGCGAACCCAGTCGGACGTCTCCGTCCTAACCGGTCGCGACAACCGCTGCAGACCCGGCCGGCCCACTCGCCAAGGGAGGGCCCACACCGCAGACTTGCCACAGCCGCCGCGGCCCGATGAGCCGAACCCCCGCCCGCCCGGATGCCGCACCCGCAGCCTCGGACCTGCCCACCTGGATGCGCTGGGGCGGCGCCGGCCTGACGGCCCTGCTGGCGGTTCTCTTCGTGGTGCTCCTGCTGCAGGTTCGCGGCCAGGGACAGCGGCTGCAGGCGCTGCAGGACCGGATCCAGTCGCTCGAGAATGCGCAGGACCTGGAACGCACCAATGCCCTCGAGGAACAGCTGCGCTCCACCGTGCAGCGGCTGCAGAACCTTGAGGGGATCGAGCAGAGCCTGCAGCGCCTGAGCAGCGAGCAGGAGAACCTGCGGCTGCAGCTTCGCAGCGCCGGCAGCCGCAAGGGCAGCGGCGATCTGGAACCGGTGCTGCCACCGGAACTCCCTGAGCCATCGGCACCGAGCAGCAGCCGCGATCGCCCAGGCCGCCCGATCACGCCGCCACCGGCCCCGACAGTCCAGCCATGAGCAACGGCCGCCGTGCCGCGCGCCGCCTGGCCCAGGTGCAGACGCCGGTGATCCCCGTGATGGGAGAGCTGATCCGCAGCACGCCCGGCACCCTCTCCCTGGGCCAGGGAATGGCGCACTGGGGGCCACCGCCTCAGGCCCTGGAGGCGGCGCAGCGGGCTCTGCTCGACGATCGGGAGCTGAACGCCTACGGCCCCGTCGCCGGCGAGCCAGCTCTACGCGCAGCTCTGGCGGGCTGGTTACGCGAGCAGCACCATCTGGATCTGGATCACTCCGCTCTGGTGGTGTGCGCCGGCAGCAACATGGCGTTCAACGCCGTGGTGCAGGTGCTCTGCGATCCCGGCGACGAGCTGATCCTGCCGGTTCCCTACTACTTCAACCACGCGATGGCGATCCAGCTGGCAGGGGGCCGGCCGGTGCCTGTGCAGGCGGGCTTGATTCCGGACCCCGCCGTACTGGAGGCGGCAATCACCGCCCGCACCCGCGCGATCGTGACGGTCTCGCCCAACAATCCCAGCGGCGCTGTGATCCCTCAGGCGGTGCTGAGGGCGATCAATCACCTCTGCGCCGAGCGCGGCCTGCTGCACATCAGCGATGAGGCCTATGGGCTGTTCCGCCATGGCGACACCCCCATCTGGAGCCCCGGCAGCTCCAGCGGCAGCGGCGGCCACACGATCACGCTGGGATCCCTCTCCAAGAGCCATGGCATGGCCGGCTGGCGAGTCGGCTGGGCCGTAGTGCCCCAGGGACTGATGGGCGAGCTGGCGAAGGTGCAGGACACGATCCTGATCTGCCCACCGAGGCTGATCCAGCAGGCCGCCATCGGTGCCCTGGAGGCCGGAGCCGACTGGTGCCGCGAGCGCATCAGCGGACTCAAGGCCCGCCGCGCACAGGTGCTGGCTGCCCTCGATCAACCAGGGGTCCCCTGGCAGGTTCTTGGCCCGGCGGATGGTGCGTTCTATGGGCTGCTGCAGCTCGATAGCGGCCTCAGCAGCGATGCGGCCATGGAATGGCTGATTCGCGAGCAGCGGGTGGCGCTGGTGAGCGGCAGCAGCTTCGGGCTGCAGGGCTGCTGCCTGAGGCTCAGCTACGGGATGCTGAACGAGGCGGACTTAGGCGAAGCCCTGCGGCGCCTGGTGGGCGGGCTGCATGAACTCGCTCGCTGAGCTCACTGAAGGGCAGGTCTGATCAAGAGCCAAGGTCGAGGCCTCAGCCCTTCACCGCATCACCGCTGGCGCTGGGCAGGATGTAGCGCTGCAGGCCGATGAACAGGGCCAGCACCGGCAGGATCGACACCACGGCACCGGCGGCCACCAGCCGCCAGTCGAGCGAAAAGCTGCTGGAAAGCTGCTGCAGACCTAGCGGCAGCGTGTAAAGGTTGGGGTCATCGAGGATCACGAGCGGCCAGAGGAAGTCGCTCCAGGTGCCGATGAACACGAACATCGCCAGGGTGATGAGATCGGCACGGGCGGCCGGGATCATCACGTTCCACCACTCGCCGACGGGGGTGCAGCCATCGATGCGGGCCGCCTCCTCCAGCTCCACCGGCACACCGGCGAAGCTCTGGCGCAGCAGGAAGATGCCGAAGGCGGTGGCGGCCTGGGGCAGGATCAGCGCCCAGAGGGTGTTGCGCAGGCCCAGCTGCACCATCAGCAGGTAGAGGGGGATCATCACCACCTGGAACGGGATCAGGATGGTGGACACCACCAGCGCGAGCACCAGGCCACGCCCGGCGAAGCGCATCCGCGCCAGCGGGTAGGCCGCCAGCGAGCAGAACAGCAGATTGGCGATCACCGCCAGACCGCTCACGATCGCGCTGTTGCGGATGTAGGCGAGCATCGGGCTGTCGGCGAACAGCCGCCGGTAGGCATCCAGGCTCGGTTGGCTCGGCAGCAGCGCCGGTGGGGTGGTGAAGATGTCCTCGGCCGGCCCCTTCAGCGAGGTGCTCACCAGCCAGAACAGCGGCACCAGCATCGCCAGGGCGATCAGCAGCAGCGCCGCCAGCTGCACAGCCGCGGCGATCGGGCTGCGGGGCCTACCACTGCTGAGGTCAGCCATCAGAGGCGGGGCCGCTCGGCGGGCGCCAGATCCCCGACAGGCAGCGGCGCCTTCTGGGGATGCAGCGGCGTGCGCTGGCTGCCGGCCACCAGCCTGTTGAGGGCATTCACGAACGCCTGGGCCGCCGCCACGACGATGTCGGTGTCGGCGGCATGGCCGGAGTAGAGCACCCCATCGGCCCGCAGGCGGATCGTCACCTCGCCCATGGCATCGATGCCCTCGGTGACGGATTTCACAGAGAACTCCACCAGCTCATTGGGCACGCGCGCCAGGTGATTGAGGGCCTGGCAGACCGCATCCACCGGGCCGGTGCCGATCGCCGCTTCGGTGAGCTCGGCACCATCACCGTTCACCAGGGTGACGGTGGCGGTGGGCTGCAGGTTGGTGCCGGTGCTCACCTGCACCAGCTTGAGCGTGTAGCGGGCCTCATCCTGCTGCTGCACCTGCTCGCTCACGATCGCCTCCAGGTCGCGATCGGTGATCTCCCGCTTGCGGTCGGCCAGCTCCTTGAAGCGGGCGAAGGCGTCGTCGAGATCGTCGCGCTCAAGGGTGTACCCGAGCTCCTCGAGGCGGGCACGGAAGGCACTGCGGCCGCTCAGCTTGCCCAGGGAGATGCGGTTGTCGGCCAGGCCGATGGTGCGGGCATCAATGATCTCGTAGGTGAGACGGTTCTTGAGCACGCCGTCCTGGTGGATGCCGCTCTCGTGGGCGAAGGCGTTGGCGCCCACGATCGCCTTGTTGGGCTGCACCGCCATGCCGGTGAGGTTGCTCACCAGGCGTGAGGTTTTGTAGATCTCTTCGGTGCGGATGCCGGTGAGCGGCTCGGTGCTGTCGGCAGGGCGGCCCAGGAAGGGGTTGTAGTAACTGCGGCGCACGTGCAGCGCCATCACCAGCTCCTCAAGCGAGGCGTTGCCGGCCCGTTCGCCGATGCCGTTGATCGTGCACTCCAGCTGGCGGGCGCCGTGCTTGACGGCCTCGAGGAAATTGGCCACTGCCAGGCCGAGGTCGTTGTGGCCATGCACCGAGATCACGGCCTGATCGATGTTGGGCACGTGGCGGTTGATGCCGTCGATCAGGGCACCGAACTCGGCGGGGGTGGCGTAGCCGACCGTGTCGGGGATGTTGATCGTGGTGGCGCCGGCGGCGATGGCCGCCTCGATCACCTGGTACATGAACTCCGGATCGGAGCGGCCGGCGTCCTCGCAGGAGAACTCGACGTCGTCGACCAGCGAGCGGGCATAGGCCACCATCTCGCCGGCGATCTGCAGCACCTCAGCGCGGCTCTTGCGCAGCTTGTGCTCGAGGTGGATATCGCTGGTGGCGATGAAGGTGTGGATGCGGCGG
>Ga0208361_1000131_pt1 | contig 27397 bp, 21 predicted proteins | sample LakMenEpi05Aug10_FD_150670 | JGI IMG/M metagenome (GOLD analysis project Ga0208361, IMG submission 150670) | Freshwater microbial communities from Lake Mendota, WI - 05AUG2010 deep hole epilimnion (SPAdes) | ecosystem: Environmental > Aquatic > Freshwater > Lake > Epilimnion/Euphotic zone ... | reverse complement strand
CTGGTCGTGGCCTTCTCGCTCGCCGGCTCGGTTGACATGGACCTCACGCAGGAGCCGATCGGCAACGACAAGTCCGGCCAGCCCGTGTTCCTGAAGGACATCTGGCCGACCCCGGCCGAAGTCGGCACCGTGATGCGCCAGAGCATCAACAGCGCGATGTTCCAGAAGAGCTACGGCGACGTCTACGCCGGTGACGCCAACTGGCGCGGCATCCAGGTGCCCAAGGGCGATACCTACGCCTGGGACAAGAACTCGACCTACGTCAAGCACCCGCCGTACTTCGAGAACATGCCCGCCAAGCCCGCGCCGGTCGTCGACATCCAGAACGCGCGCGTGCTGGCGAGCTTCGGGGACAGCATCACCACCGACCACATCTCGCCCGCGGGCTCGATCAAGGCTTCCGGACCCGCCGGCAAGTACCTGCAGGCGCTGGGCGTCAAGCCGGAGGACTTCAACTCCTACGGCGCGCGTCGCGGCAACCACGAAGTCATGGTGCGCGGCACCTTCGCCAACACGCGCATCAAGAACAAGCTGCTCGGCGGCCCCGAAGGCGGCGACACGCTGCACATGCCGGGCAACGAGCGCATGTCGATCTACGACGCCGCGATGCAGTACCGCGCCGCGAACATCCCGACGATCATCCTCGCGGGCAAGGAGTATGGCACCGGCTCTTCGCGCGACTGGGCTGCCAAGGGACCGTACCTGCTCGGCGTGCGCGCCGTGATTGCCGAGAGCTTCGAGCGCATCCACCGCTCGAACCTCGTCGGGATGGGCGTGCTGCCGCTGCAGTTCGTCGACGGTCAATCGGCCGATTCGCTCGGCCTCAGCGGACAGGAGACCTTCAGCGTCGAAGGCCTCGCGAAGACGCTCGATGGCAACTGGAAGCCCGGCTCGCGACTGACGGTCGCGGCGAAGGCCGCCGACGGCGGCACCAAGCGCTTCGAGGTGCTGCTGCGCATCGATACGCCCAACGAGGTGGAGTACTACAGAAACGGCGGCATCCTGCAGTTCGTGCTGCGGCGCCTGCTCTCCTGATCGCGATGTCCGGACTACCCAAGCAAGTGCTGGCGAGCTGCGCCATCCTGCGGCGCATCTCGCCGATTCCGTGGCTGGGCGGGCTGGCGCTGGTGCTTTTGACCAGCGAAGAGGAGCGCATCTGGAGCGGCCCCACGGCTTTCTTCGCGTGCTTCATCGCCGTGTGCATGGGGCTGGGCGGGCTGGTCGCGCTATTGTTCAGCGAGGATGAGGCCGGATTGAAGGAGCGTGATCCCGTGGGCGTGGTGCTGGGCGTGGTGGGGGTGCTCGGCGCGTTCGTGGTGGCGCTGGTGTCGATGATCCTGTCGCCGTCGGTGTGAGAGCCGCGGCCGCGCGGTTGCGGTCCTTGGCCTGCGAGCGAGAGTTGGCTCATGCTTCAGGCCACTCGCAGGCAATCTCGCACAATCGCTGGGCGGCTTCTTGAAGTCGCTCTGACCCTGTTTGGTCTTTGGGTTGGCCTCCGTCAAACGGATCCAGGTCCTGATCTGGACCCTCGCCGAACAACCGAGGGCGAAGAGCCACAGCATGAGTCCGGGCTCGAGTCGGAACGCGAAGATGATCTGGCCAACCCAGGAGCAACGGCGGTAATTGACTTGCCGAAAAAGGAAGCGGGCGCACGTGACGCTGTGAAAAAGAACCAGTCAATGTCCACCATGCTGAACATTGAGGTTCGGGAACCCTCCGCTTCTCTGATCCGGAATATCCGGCTCCTGCTCGAATACGGGCCGCAACAGGGTGTTGTGCACCGCCGCCCTGAGCGGCTGCCTGACGGAAAAGGAAGCCTCGCTGTCGAGCGTGCGGCCATTCGTGCACGGATTCTGGCCAGTGCTGAAGGGTGGGCCTCGACCGAATGGACTCGAATAGGCATCGCCGTACAGCGCTTACGTTGCGTCATCGTCGGATCGGATCCCCGTAAAGCGTGGATGCGGTGGTGCTGGTCCAGCATCGTGTCGCCGTTCTGGGTGCAGGTGGTGGTCGACGCATGCTGGCCGCGGACTTCTCCAGGGCCACAGTGCTTGCCTTTTTCCAGTCGGAGTCAGGGCGGACCAGCATCTGTTCGCCGCAGACACACCCGAATCCCTCGGAGTGGCTCACGGGCAAGGGTTGGAAGCTGCTCGCAGAGCAGTCCATCGATGCCGGTGTGAAGGGTGGCATCGAATGGAGGCTCGAACCCGGCGAGGCTCAAGCGTTCATCATGATTCACCTGCGCCCGATCCCCGCACTGCCTGCCCCTTACCCGAGTTGGCAGCCTCTGAAGCCCTGAAAGCCTGGCGCTGCCTCGGGCAGTTCGGCGGGCTATGCTACCCTCCGCATGCCGACCCACTCCGAGCTGCTCGAGGCCAAGGGCCACCTGATTGACTCCAACATCCTCCCGGCGATCTTCGACAAGGTCATCGAGCAAGGCAGCACCTACGAAGTCCTGCGCTTCGATATCGGGCGCACCAATGAGGAGCCTTCCCTGCTCCGCTTGCGCATCGACTCACCCGACGAAACCACCCTTCGCGATCTCATCGACGAGCTGATCCCGCTGGGCTGCGAGCTCGTTCGTCAGGCCGATGTCCAGACGCTGCTTGCCGAGAAGGACGGCTGCGTGCCGGAGGAGTTCTACTCCACCACGAACCACCGCACGCAGGTCCGCATCGCCGGTCGCTGGGTCGAGGTCGAGAAGCAGCGCATGGATGCCGTGATCGTGATCGAGAACGGGCGTGCGCGCTGCCAGAAGCTGCGTGAGGTACGCCGCGGCATGAGCATCGTCGTCGGACACGAGGGCCTGCGCGTGCTGCCCGAGTTCAAGCCGCGCGACCGCGACGGCTTCGCCTTCATGGCGAACGACATCTCCTCCGAGCGGCGGGTGGAGGTCAGCGTTGCGCGCGTGGCGGAGCTGCTGCGCGAGGCGCGCCGCAGCGGCGGCCGGATCGCGGTCGTCGCGGGCCCTGTGATCGTGCACACCGGCGGCATTCCCTACTTCAGCCAGCTGGTGCGCATGGGCTATGTCGATGTGCTGCTGAGCGGCAATGCGCTGGCGGTGCACGATGTCGAGTACGCCTTCTTCGGCACCTCGCTGGGCGTCGATCTGGAAAAAGGCAGTCCGGTGGAGGAAGGTCACAAGAACCACATGCGCGCGATCAACCGCATCGCTCGGGCCGGCGGCCTGCGTCAGGCGGTTGAGCAGGGCGTGCTGAAGAGCGGCGTGATGCACGAGTGCGTGACGCACGGCGTCGATTTCGTGCTGGCGGGATCGATCCGCGACGACGGGCCGCTGCCGGACACGATCATGGATCTCGTGGAGGCGCAGGATCGCTACGCCAAGGCGCTGGAAGGCGTCAAGGTGGTGCTGATGCTCTCGACGATGCTGCACTCGATCGGTGTGGGCAACATGCTGCCCGCCTGGGTGCGCGTCGTGTGCGTGGACATCAACCCGGCGGTCGTCACCAAGCTCGCCGACCGCGGCTCCACGCAGACGGTCGGCATCGTGACCGATGTGGGCCTGTTCCTGAGCACGCTGGCGCGCAAGCTCGCCGAGGACGCTCAGCCGCGCTGAACGGGCTGGCCGCCGGCGATCCAGCCGCTCATGCCGCCGCGCAGATCGATCAGGCGCGTGAAACCGCGCGCTTCGAGCAGGCTGCAGGCGATCGTCGAGCGGTATCCGCCCGCGCAGTGCACGGCGAGCGGCTGGTCTTTCCGCAGGTCAGGCGTGGAATCGAGCAGTTCCGGCAGCGGCAGGAATTGCGAGGCGGCGATGCGCACCGCGCTGCGCTCGTGTTCGGCGCGCACATCGAGCACGGGGAGCGGCTCAGCGAGCAGGCGCTCAGCGAGCGCGGCTGCGTCGATGCGCTCGAAGGAGCGGACATGCTCCGGGGCGCTGTCGAGCGCCGCGATGCCGCGCTCGAGGCAGCCCGCCACGCGATCCAAGCCGATGCGCGCCAGACGCGTGATGCTCTCGCGTTCCTTGCCCGGCGGCGTGATCAGCACGATCGGGCGCTCGGGGTCGAGCAGCGTGCCCGCCCAGGTGGCGAACTTGCCCGAGAGACCGATGTTGACGCTGCCGCAGAGGTGGCGCGGGGCGAAATCATCCGATTCGCGCGTGTCGAGCACCACGGCGCCTTCGTTTTGGAGTGCGAGCACTTCGGACAAGGACAGCGCGCGTGAGGCGGGTGCGTAGAGCTCCTCGAGCACGGGGCGCACTTTCCGATTGAGCTTCGCGTCGTAGCCGAAATAGCGCGGCGGCGTCACCAGACCGCTGGTGGCGAGCTCGACGAAGCGCTCGCGAGCCATCGGCTGCAGCATCGGGTTGGTGCGGCGCTGGGCGCCGAGCGTCGAGACGGTTTCACTCGAGAGGCTCTTGCCGCAGGCCGAGCCCGCGCCGTGGCCGGGGTAGAGCGTCAGCTCATCCGGCAGACTGGCGAGCTTTCCGTGCAGCGAGTCGTAGAGCTTGCCTGCGAGCTCCGCGGCGCTCGACCCGCTGGAGACCAGCAGGTCCGGGCGGCCGATATCCCCGATGAAGAGCGTGTCGCCGCTCAGCAGCGCCTTGGGATCGCTGCCTTCGCGCACGAGCACGCACAGGCTCTCGGGCGTGTGGCCGGGAGTTTCGAGGGCCTCCAATCGCACGCCAGCGCCCGTGGAACCGAGCACGATCGGCTGGCCCTCGAGGAAGGGCTGGTGGGGGAACTCCGCGCGGGCATGGGGGCTGAGGTGAATCGTCGCCGCGGTGCGCGCCGCGAGCTCGAGGTGGCCGGGCACGAAGTCGGCGTGGATGTGCGTCAGCACAACATGCCGGATGGTAAGACCGAGACTCTTCGCGCGTTCGAGGTAGACATCGACATCGCGACGCGGATCGACGATGGCCGCGGTGCGCGATTGCTCGTCGCCGACGAGATAGGAAGCCTGCGAGAGACAGGCGAGATAGTGTTGCTCGAGGATCATCGCGGGAAGGCACTCTTGGCAAAGTCATCGACCTGCACCGCCTGCCAGCGCAGCTCGGCGGCGTGCACCAGCTGCTCGCACTCGGCGGCATCGATCAGTCCGTGTTCGAGGGCCTCGAGCGCGAGCTGGCGCTCATCGCCCTTGCCGAGACGCCTCGCCTTCTGGGCCTCGCGCAGCTTCCGGCGCGCGGGCTCGGCCTCGAGCGTCGCGCTGAGCGCGGCTTCCAGCAGGCTCAGGCCCGGTTCGCCCGCCTTGGGCAGGTGCATCTCGCGCGTCAGCGCGACGCGCGCCTCGTGGCCATCGAGCAAACAGCGTGCGGCCTGCGCGCTGAGTTTGTCGCAGGGTGCGCGCCGGCAGCGCCCCAGCGGGAACAGCACCGGCCGCAGCGACCAGGCGACCGGACGGGCCGGAAGGTTCGCGAGCACGCCATCCAGCGCGTTCTCGATCTGCATGAGCGCCTCGGCGATCGACCAGCGGTAGAGCGGCAGATCGCGGGCGGGCTCGCCGTCTTCGCGGAAGCGGCGCGTCGCCGCGGCGGCGATGTACATCCAGGCCAGCGCGTCGGCGAGCCGGCCGGTGATGCGCTCCTTGCGCTTGAGGTTGCCGCCCAGCGTGCCCATGCAGGCATCGGAGATCAGCGCGAAGGCCGCGGAGTAGCGCGTCAGGTGCTGCAGCGCGCGGCGAGTTTCGGAGCTGCCAGGCGCGGAGGCGAAGCGTCCGCCCGTGAGCCCGAGCAGCAGCGCGCGGGCGGTATTGGTCGCGACGAATCCGATGTGGCCGAAGAAGGCCTCGTCGAAGTCCTCCGCGTTGCGCGACTGCGCGGCCTGCATCTCGGCCAGCGCGAAGGGATGGCAGCGGATCGCGCCCTGGCCGAAGATGATCATGCTGCGCGTCAGGATGTTGGCGCCTTCGACCGTGATGCCGATCGGAGTGGCCTGATAGGCGATGGCGAGCACGTTCTGCGGGCCCTTGCAGATGCCCGCGCCGCCCTGTACGTCCATCGCGTCGTTGATCACGCGCCGCAGGCCTTCGGTGGCGTAGTGCTTGGCGATCGCCGAGATCACGGCGGGTTTTTCGCCCGAGTCGACCGCTCCGGCCGTGACCCAGCGCATGGCGTTCATCCAGTACAGCGTGCCCCCGATGCGCGCGAGCGGCGTCTCGACGCCTTCGAAGCGGCCGATGGCGAGGTTGAACTGCTCGCGGATCGATGCGTAGGCGCCGATCGCGCGCGCGGCGAGCTGCGAGCCGCCCACCGAGTTGGCGGGCAGCGAGATCGAGCGGCCAGCGGAGAGGCACTCCATCAGCATGCGCCAGCCCTGTCCCGCCTGCTTGGGGCCGCCGATGATCCAATCGAGCGGCACGAACACATCGTTCCCCTGCGTGGTGCCGTTCATGAACGGCACGGAGAGCGGATTGTGACGCCGGCCGGTGACCACGCCGGGTGTCGCGACCGGAATCAGCGCGCAGGTGATGCCCAGATCCTCCTCGCCGCCGAGCAGGCGCTCGGGATCGCGCAGCACGAACGCGAGACCCAGCAGCGTCGCGATCGGCGCGAGCGTGATGTAGCGCTTGTTCCAGCTGAGCCGCATGCCGAGCACTTCCCGACCCTCGAACATGCCACGGCAGACGATGCCGCGCGCCTGCATCGAGCCCGCGTCCGAGCCCGCGCCCGGTTCGGTCAGCGCGAAGCAGGGGATTTCCTCGCCGCGCGCCAGCCGCGGGAGATAGTGGTTCTTCTGCTCTTCGGTGCCGTAGTGCAGCAAGAGCTCCGCCGGCCCGAGCGAGTTGGGCACCATCACCGTGACGCTGGCGGTCACCGAGCGGCTCGAGAGCTTGGTGACGACGCAGGAGTTGGCCTGCGCGCTGAAGCCCAGCCCGCCGTAGCTCTCCGGGATGATCATGCCGAAGTAGCGGTTGCGCTTGATGTGTTCCCAAACTTCCGCCGGCAGATCGCCTTCCTGCGTGACCTTCCAGTCATCGAGCATGCGGCACAGCTCTTCGCAGGGACCGTCGAGGAAGGCGCGTTCGCGCGCGCTGAGCGGTGGCGGCGTGAACTTCATCATCGCGTTCCAGTCGGGCTTGCCGCGGAAGAGCTCCGCATCCCACCAGATCGTGCCCGCTTCCAGCGCGATGCGTTCGGTGTCACTCATCCGCGGGAAGATCGGCGTCAAGAGCTTCATCAGCGGTCCGCCGATCAGCGCGCGGCGCAGCGGCTTGAGCGCGAACAGCATCACCAGCGCGGCGTAGGCGATCACGCAGCCGAGGAAGAGGCCCTCCAGCGGCTCGCCCTGCATGTAGATCCACGCGAACAGCAGCGCGATCGGCCAGGCCCAGGCCCGGAAGGCCTGCCCGTGGTAGAGCAGCAGCAGTCCCATGAGGACCAGCAGCGGTAGGACGATCCAAGGCGACAAGTTCAAGGCGATCGCGGCGATCATTGCGCTAGGATCTTGCTCCTCTGATGCGCGCGTCTCAAGCAATCCCTGACACACTTGTGCTGCTGCTGGCGCTCCTCGGGGCGTGCCTCGCGGGTTGCGGGCCGGAACCGACGCAGCGCACGGCGCCCGCCGGGGAAGCGCTGCGGCTGGTTCCCACCACGACCGCCGCTTTGGAGCTGCTCTCGCTGCTGGCGGACCCCTCCGAGGTCGTGGCAGTCCCTGAACAGGCCGACCGCTACTCCGTTGAGGACTTCCGCCAGGGCGGCTGGGAGACCCAACCGCGCTTTGCCAAGTACGAGGCCGAAACGCTGCTGGCGCTGCGCCCTTCGCTGGTGATCAACCATCGCTGGCAAAGCGAGGACACCAACCGCGTGCTGCGCAAAGCCGGGATTCCGGTCCTGTCACTCGATTCCGGCACGGACTACGCGACCGTTCAAGCCTGCATTCGCCAGCTGGGTGCGGCGCTGGGCCGGGAAGAGCGCGCCCGGGCGGCGCTGGCCGAGCTCGACGGGCGCGTCGCGGAGCTGGCCGCGCAAAGACCGGCGCAGCGGCCGAGGATGCTGGTCTATTCCAACGATGGCAGCGCCGGCTGGGTCGCGGGGACACACACCACGGTGGACGCGGTGTTGGCGCTGTGCGGATTCGACAATGCCGCGGCCATCGCGGGCATCGAAGGCCATGCCAGCTGCAGCTTCGAGCAACTGCTGTCGATCGATCCGGAGTGGATCCTGTGCGCTGTTCCAGCCGAGGGCGAGCCCGGCCTGCCTACGCGCAGCATCCTGCAGCAGACGGCGGCGCTGGCGAGTCTGAGCGCGCGCCGAGAGGGGCGCCTGCTCGAACTCGGCGGGGCGCTGCTGTCCTCGGATTCTCAGCACATCGTCACGGCGGCCGAGCAGTTGCTGCGCGCCTACCGCCAGCATCCGGCGCAGGGAGCCGCTCCGCGATGAGACCTGCCAGCGGACAAGCCTTCGACGGGCGTTTCGACCCCAGCGCGGCCCGCATCGTGCCCTCGCGCGCGCTGATCGAGGTGAACCTCGTGCGCCACGGCGCGGTGCAGGCGCTCGACAGCCGGGTGGTGCGCGGTCAGCTCGATTCCGCGCTGGCCCCGGAAGGCCTGCGCCAGCACGCGGCGCTGGCGCGCTGGCTGATCCCGCGCCTGCGCCCGGACACGCGCGTGTTCTCGAGCGATCTCGTCCGCTGCCGCGATCTCGCCGAACGGCTGGGCCGGCCCGTCGGTTTCGATGCGCGGCTGCGCGAACAGCACATGGGCGCATGGGAGGGGCGTTCCTGGCAGTCGATCACCGAGGATGATCCGGAGCGGGTGCGCGCTTACTGGTCGGACTATGCGAAGACGCCTCCGCCGGGCGGCGAATCCCTGACCGAGCTGGCGCAGCGCGGGCAGGGCTTCTGGGACGAGCACTCCCGCAACGACGGATCGATCGTGCTCGTGACGCACATCGGCGTCATCCGCAGTCTCGTGTGCCACTGGTTCGGCCTGCCCCTCGACTCGGCGCTGCGCCTCTCGCCCGCCACCGCATCCGTGACGCAGGTGCTGTTGAGCGAGGCTGGCGCTGTCCTCAACAGCCTCGGCGAGCGGCCCTGGACTTTCGAAGCCGCCGCCGCGGCACCCTCCGTCGAGGGACCGCCGCGACTGGCGCTCTCGGGCTCCGCGGGCACGGGCAAGACCACGCTCGGCCGCCGCCTCGCACAGGAGCTGGGCGTGCCCTTCCTCGAAGAGCGCATGCGCGCGCGGCTGGAGGCGGGCTTCGATCTGCACCGACTGTCGCCCGAGGACTGGCGCCAGTTGATTCGCAGCGACTGGGAAGCGCAGCGCCGCGAGCAGGAGCTGTGCGCGCAGGGTTTCGTCGCCGACCGCTCGAGCCTCGATTACGCCGCTTTCTGGCTGCATTACCATCTGCACGAGGATTCCGCGCGCACCGCGGCCTTCATCGAGGAGATGGCGCGCGAAGCGCAGCACTACCAGCGCATCCTGCTGTGCCCGCACGGAGCACTGCCCCTGGTCGATGACGGAGTGCGCTCGACCAATCCCTGGACGCAGCTGCGCTTCCAGAGCATCCTCGAGGGCCTCATCCGCCGACATGCCGACCCGGCGCAAGTCTTCGCGGTACCGGACAGCGCCGACTTCGGACTGCGTGTGCAGGCCGTGCTGGCCGAGTTGGGGTCCGGCGCTCGGGCGCCGCAGCCCCAAAAACAGAGCCCCGGTAGTTCCTGAACCAACCGGGGCCCTCTCTCTCTTCCTCGGCGGCCGCGGGTGGTGCGGCCGCTAAGTTTCGCGGAGGGTTTCGACCCGCTCCACGGGGCGGATGCACCCCGGAATGAGAAAAACTAGACCCCGAACTGGCGGTGCAGCCAGCGCGGACGCGAGTAGTCCCAGTTCTTCTCGGCCATGGCGGCCACCAGCGCGGGATAGAGCTCGTGCAGCGCCTCCGCCACCGCCGGGACCAGCCCCAGTGCCTGACGGTAAGCCTCCAGCACCTCGCGCTCAAAGGGGCGCAGCTCACCCGCCAGCAGCCGTCGCCAGGCCTGCCCGATGCTGAGGCGATGCTCCTGTTTGATCTCGTGACACACCAACTGCAGCAGGTCGTAGTAGGGCAAACCGCGCTCCTCCGCCGTGCCCCAGTCGAGCACGCCGAGCAAGCCGCCCTGCTCGTCCACCTGCACGTGCTTGGCGCGCAGATCCGCGTGGTAGAAGCACAGCGGCAGCGGTTGCCCACGCAGGCGCCGCCAGCTGCTCGCGAGCAGTTCCTCGAGCCAGCGGACCGTCTGCGGCACTTCGGCATGAGCGATCACCAGTCGCAGGCGCGCCTCGACTTGCTCGGCGAACAAGGCCTCATCGCAGACCCGCGCTGGCTCGACGATCAGCTTCGTCAGGGCCTGCGCGGTTTCGCGCAACATGCGCGCGATGCGCGGCTGGTCGCCACAGGCCTGTGGCGCGGTCCAGCCCGGGAGCCGCTCCTCGATCGAAGCGTACAGGCCCGCCCGCTCGCCTTCGAAGATCAGCCGCGGCGCGGGGAATTCGGGAAAACGCGCCTGCAGCGCGCGCAGGTGGGCGGCGTGGCGCGCGGTCTGCGGGAAGTTCTTCGGCGCCAGCGGCACATGCAGCGTCCAGTGCGGATCGCGCGTATGCACCACGGCGCTGTTGCCGCGCGTGGCGACGATCGTTTCCACCCGCGGCGTCGGCGTGCCGAGCGCGGAAGCGGCCGCCTCCAGATAGGCTTCCAGCCGTGTCGGCGCGCGCGCTGCGGCCTGGGTGCGCGCCAGCAGCGCGAAGGAAGGCGTCAGATGCGGAAACAACCCCAGCCGCACGCCCCACAGCTTGAGCCGATTCTTGCGCTCCATCGGCCCGATCGAGAGCGCCGGCATCGGTGCATCGAGCGCGACCACATGCGAGAAGTCCTCGCGATGGGGATAGAGCGCAAAGGCCTCGACCGCGCCGCGCCCTGTCCGCCGCAACACCCGGCGGTAGCCGCCGAGGCCGTGCTCGTCGTGCGCGGGCAGCAGCGCATGCCGCAGATACTCGGCGGCGCCGGGCACGCGAAACTCGCCCTTCCTGCCGAGCGAGCGCTTGTATCCGAAGCGATTGTCGCAAAGGTACACCAACTCCTCGCAGTCTGGCACATCCAACGCGCCCGGTTGCTCGACGACAACCAGCGCGAAACGCCGCGGTGCGGTGCCATCGCGGCGGCGCACCCTACCCGGCGTGTGCGCCTCGGCGCGCTTGCGAGCCGCTTCCCAGGCCGCTTCATCGTCGGTCTCGACCCAGACCTCGTAGCCGCACAGCGCCAGCGCGCTGACCGCGCCCGAACGCGGATGGCCGCGGAACAGCGCGCTGTTCCCGCAGGCAGTGCGCGCACACAGCAGCCATGCGCCGCGTCCTTCGCGCAGCAGCAGCTGCAGTCGCTCGGCTTGTTCCTCCGGCAAGGCCAGCAACTCGGCCTCGAGGCGCGCCTTGTAGTCGCTCATCGTGCAGGCAGACGGCATGCAAGCCACGCCGAGAGCGCCAGCAGGCCTGCGGGCAGCAGCGGCCAGAACAGCGCGGCCGCGGACCACTCGACCGCCGGCGCCTCCAGCGGCAGCGTCAGCGCCAGACGCAACGCATAGGCCACCAGCGCCGGCAGCGCGATCCAGCGACGCGAGGGCGCCGGCGAAAGCGCGATCAGCAAGGCGAGGGCTGCGGCGGCAAGCAGCGCGTTCTCGCGCAGGTCCAGATCGCCGCCGAAAGCCAGTGCCAGCGCACACAGCGCCCCTTGTCGGCGATCCGCGCGTCGCAGCCAGCCGATCGCAAGCCCCGCGCCCGCCAGCCAGGCGATCACGCCCCAGGCCATCGCCTGCGTGCCCCCGGGCACGGGTAGGAAGGGCAGGCCCAACGCCAGCGCGAGCAGGGCCGCACGGCGCGGCACGGCGCGCTTCCAGCCTTCCTCCAGCGTCGCGTCGAGCACGAGCAGCGTGGCGCAGGCGCACACGGCGTTCCACTCGCGCAGTCGGCCGGGATCCGCTTCCACGAGGAAGGGGACCGCGAGCGCTGCCACCAGCAGCAACAGGCCGATCCAACTCGGTTGCTCGCGCGGACGCGGCTGTGGCGGAACCATGGCGCCGGGCAGCGTCGAGAGCCTCAGGAACACCAGCACGCTGCAGCCGATCGCCAGCGGCAGCGGAGCCATGTCGAAGCAGGTGGCGTAGGCGCGCACGGCCAGCAGCCCCAGCAGGAAACTCAGCGCCAGCGTGCGCGGCAGTTCGGCGATGGCGTGCGAGCCCAGCCTTCCGGGCGGCAGGCAGCTCAGCAGCAGTCGGCCCAGACCCAGCGCGAGCAGCGCGGTCGGCAGCAGGGTTTTCAGCACATCCATCCGGCCGCACAGTCTGCCCTGCGCGTGCTGTGCTCACAAACACGCGCCGGAAAAGGTCAAGGCCGGGCTCTTTCGAACCCGGCCTTGCCTTCTCTCTCTGTCGACTCACCCACTCAAACCGGGGGCAGAGGCTTGTCCCCGATTTTCGGGGGCAGTCCGCCATTCGGCCTGGACTCGGGCCGGATCACCGGCACGTGAAAGCAATCGAGCGGCTCGAGCGTGCCCTGCTGCACGCCGAAGGCGCGCGCATCGGCGGCAAAGAACAACCCTTCGAATTCCTGCAGCGCGAAGCGCTCGCTCCGCACCCAGCGCTGACCGTGCTGCTGGAGCGTGCGCACCTCCACTTCCACCAGGCAACTGGCGGGGAAGTCCCAGGACAGCTGGCTGTGCGGCGCCACGCAGCGCAACAGCGTTCCCGCGCCGTTTTCGAAGACCAGCCATTGCGGTTGGTTCGTGTAGTTGACCGCGGTCAGACGGGTGCGCTCGACCGCGAGCGCGAGTGTGGCAACGCCCTGCTGAGCGGGCAGTTGAGGTGCCTGGGCAAGGCCCAGAGTGGCAGCCAGAATCGTGAACATCCAGTCTCCTTCTTGCCGTGGTCGTCCCACGACAGGACGCTCATCGGAAAGAAGTGCGCGGGCCTTGAGCCTCTGCGCGGGTATTCGTCAATCGCTTCCCAAACTGCGGAAAGCCGCCCACTGGGCGACCGTGGCGCCCTGCGCGCGCAGCGCGCGGCGGGCCTGCGCGCAGGCTTCCGAGGGGCGCAGGCCCTGCAGCAGCCCGCGGTGGAAGGCCAGACCAAAGGCCTGAGCCCAGCGGTCCTCGACCGGCCAGAGCGTCACCACCACTCGAGGCACGCCTTGTTCCAACAGTGCGCGCGCGGGGCCCTGCAGTCCCTCGCCATCGAGCCGCGTGCCTGTTCCGCTTTCGCAGGCGGCGAGCACCACCAGGGGAGCCCGCACCGGCCACTCGGCCAGCGTGCGCGTCGCGATGCGCGCACCCTCGTCGAGTTGCAGCGCCAGATCGGCGTAGCGCTGGTTGTGATCCGCGGTCGCCTGCGTCATGTGCGTGGCGATGTGGACCGGCTCACCCGAGGTCAGCGCCGCGCGCAGGTTGCGCTCGTCGAACTGCGCGCCCCGCAGCAGGCGCGAGCCCGGCAGCAGCTGGTGCAGCTGCTGCAGTTCCCGCGAGGCATGTTCCAGCAGGGGATTGCCGCGTTCGTCGCGCGGATCGCCGCACAACTGCCAAGCATGCTGGCGCGTGCTGTCCCAGGCGGGCGCTGGTGCGGCGCCGGGCAGGCCGGGCAGCACCTTGGGCAGCAGGCCGTCGGGAAACCAGATGCCGCCCTCGAGGCACTCGATCGGCATGGACTCGAGCGGTCCGTGAAGGAGCAGCAGGATGCGGCCCTTGCCCTGCAGAGCGAATGGCGCGATCGCCTGCGGAAACAGCGCCTGACTGAGTTCTCCGCTGAGCCGCTCGACGCGCGCGTCTTCGCCGCTCCAGCAGGCTTCGCGCAGCCGGCGCACGCCTTCCTCGATCGCGCGTCGGCCGTGGGGGATGCGTGCCGCCCGCGCTTCTCCGCGCGCGGAGACCGCCACGCACCAGGTCTGGTCGGCTGCGACGATCCATGTGACCAGACCGCGCTCCGCGCTGGCCGCCCAGGCCAGCAGATCTCCGCGCGCGAGCTCGGGTGCGCCGCGCAAGGAGCGCGACTGCGCGCTCTCGATCACACAAGCGGCCTGCAGCGCATCGCCCTGCGCGATCCAGGCCTCGGCGAGCAGCGCGACGGCGTGCAGCCCGAGCACTTCGCCGAACAGATTGCTGACCCGCAGCGGATCGCGCTCGCTCTCGACCGTGCGTTCCTCCGCGCGGATGCGCGCCAGCGCGCGCTCCAGATCGCGCTGCGCAAGCTGCGGTTTCCCGGCCTTCAGGAAGGCCTCGGCGCGCAGCGTCCGCCAGGCAGCCTCGCGTTCGGCGCTCGCGTCGCTGCCCGGAGCGTGCGCGGCGATCGTCGACAGCGCATTCGTGATCGCACCGCTGGCGAGATCGGCCTGCGCCTCGCTCAGCCGCGCCTCGGCGGCAAAGGGCGATCCGCCGGGAACCCGCGCCCACTGCTGGCGGGCCTCCTCCGTCAGACCTTGGCGCAAGAGCGCCTGGCCGAGCAGCAGCGCATGCTGCTCCGCTTCGCGCCCCAGCGGCAGCCGCGTCGGGTGAGCGCGCAGGAACTCCTCGGCCGCGCGCGCCTGATCCTGCCAGATCAGCTGCAGCGCATGGCGCGCCCGTAGGCTCCAGGGCTGCGCGTCCACGTCCGCTGGGGAGAGCAGCGCCAACTGGTCGAGCAGCGCGCGCATGCGGGAGAGGTCGCCGGCTTCTTCCGCGATGCGGTAGAGCTCGTCGAGCGCGCGCTGCTGCCATTCGGTGTCGCCCATGCGCCGCGCCAGATCGAGACATTCTTCAAAGCCGCGCTCCGCGCGCGCGAATTGACCGGTCTCGTGTTGCAGCCGCGCTCGGATCCAATCCAGTTCGATACGGGGCCGCAGCATGCCGGCCCGCACGAAGCCTGCTTGCGCGGCCTCCAACTGGCTCTCCAGATCCATGGCCCACTCGGTCAGAGCCTGCGGATCGTCGCGCGCCGGAGTCTGTTCGGCGATCAGGCGGGCGATCAGCGCCTGCACGCGCGCGCGTGGCACGCGATCGGCCTCGTCCCTCCAGTTCAGGGCGAGTTGTTCGAGCTGACCCAGAAGCTCCGGGCGCTGCGCCTGCCAGCGCTCCGCATCCTGAGCCGCCTCCTGCGTTGCTTCGCGCAGCCTCTGGAACTCGCGCTCCTGTTCGATTCCGCGAGCGCGCTCAGGGGGCGTCAGTGCTGCGTAGTACTCGACGACCTCGCGGGCATCGCAGCGCAACCAGCGTTCGCACAGCACGTGGGCGCTCTCGCGCAAGCGGACCAGACGCGAATCATCGCCGGCTCGGAAGGCTTCGAGATCGGCGCGCAAGGCCCCGAGTTCCGCTTCCATCGAGCGCTGCGGCGGCAGAGCGGCCGAGACTTCATCGCGACGCAACCACGCAAACACGATCAGGAAGACGAACAGCGCCGCCGCGCCGAAGAAGATGCGGTTGGCGTGCAGCAAGGGCTGACCCCGCCGACTAGCGGCTCTCTGGGGCCGCTGCGGCCCCGGTGGCCAGGTAGCGCTCGCGCTCTTCGTCGGCCGGAAGCGTGCGCGCGAGTTCGCGCGCGTCCGTCAAATAGCCGTTCTCGTGCAGCAGGCGCACCAGCGCACGGGTGCGCTCCAATTCGCTGGCGCCGCGCGTGCTCCGGATCGCGAGCGTCAAGTCCGGATCGTGGCGCAGTTCGAAGTCCTGTGCACCCGTCTCGCGCTCAAGGCCTGCGATCGTCGCGAACACGCGAGCGGTGTAGTGGCCCGCACCCAGCGCGTCCTCGATCAGCAGCTCGGTCGCACTGCCGCGGTACTCGGCCACGGGCTCGCCGGCATCGAAGGCTCCGCCGGTGTGCCGCACCAGCTCCACGCGCCAAGCCTGCGCGCCGCTGAGCGGCGCCAGTTCCAGACGCAGCGGCAGCGCGCTGGCGCCCAGCGCCTCGCGATCCGCGAGCACCTTGCCGCGCGGGAACAGCAGCATTCCCTGGGATCCGCCCCGCAGCGTGGGCGCAGCGGGCAGGTGCTGCGCACCTTCGTCGGCAACCAGCGTCCACAGTGCCAGCGCCGCCAATAGGCTCGCCGCCAGCGCCATCAGCGGACCCCAGAAGGCCTGCGAGCGCGGCGAGCGGGCACGGCGCGCTTCGACTTCCTCGATGCGCGCCGGTTGCGGCACAGCCGCGCGCTGCGGCGAGGACAGCGGCAGGCTCGCCTCGTGCGTCGAGATCACCACCGCCGGAGGGCGCGTGGCGAGCACCTCGATGGCCTGTTCGCAAGCCGGGCAGCGGCGCACGTGCTGATCGAGCGTCGTGCGACGCTCGGGGGCCAGCGCCTGTGCTCCCACGCCGCGGCCATAGTCGTAGAGCTCCTCCGCCGCCGGGCAGGGGCCGAGGCCGGGCCGCGGGCTGGCGATGCGTTGATCCATCCAGCCCTGCAGGGAGCGCAGCGTCTTCAACGAAGCCGCGTGGCGCGGATCCGCTTCGAGCGCGGCGAGCTCCTCGCGCTCCAACTCGTCCCAGTGCAGGAGCGCCTCGAGGGCCTCGCGGGGGTCCTCAAAGCGTCGGGAGTGCTTTTCCTGCATGATCGGGGAGGCATCCGTCGGATCGGGGCCGGTGGGGGGCAGGAAATCGGCTTTTTGGGACGGCCCGGACATCAGCCTGCCTCCTCAAATGCAAGATCGTTCAAAAGAACTCGCCGCAGGCTTGTAGATGCCCTTTTGAGGCGGTACTTGGTCTGCTCCAGCGAGATCTCCAGCCGCTCGGCGATCTCGTGCATCGTGCAGCCGTCCACGAAGCGCAGTTCGAGCAGTGCGCGCTCCTCGGGCTCTAGGCTCGCCATGCCGCGGCGCACCAGGCTGCCGATCTCCTCCTCGCCCGCCTGTTCGCCAGGGGTGGGGGAATGATCGACCTTGTCGGGCAGGTTCTCGCCGACGGCGGTCAGCCGCGGGTTGCGCTGGCTGGATTGCTTGCGCTTCAGGTCGACGCAGCGGCACCAGGCCACGCGGTAGAGCCAAGTGCCCAGCGAACCCTTGCTCGGGTCGAAACTGTCGGCATCCAGACGGTGGAGCACGTACAGAATGACATCCTGATACAGATCGTCCCGCGAACTCGCATCCGGCTCGAAATGCGAGATGCAGTGGTAGAACAGCGAACGGTAGCGCTCGAGGAAGATGGCCACCATCTCCTCGCGCCGCTCTCGCAAACCCTGCACCAGTTGGAGTTCTTCCACTTTGCTGTCGGGGCCCCGCTTGCCCCAGAAGTGGGGAATACGGAATCGCAGGATCGGTTGCAAGGGTTGACGCCGTACTCTTTTGTGGACCGATGCGACGCCTGTTGTATGTGGTGCATGCCTTTCCGCCCGAGAGCTGGGCGGGCACGGAGGTCTACACGCTCGGGTTGGCTCAAGCCTTCCTGCGGCGCGGCCATGAGGTGCACATCCTGACCCGTGCGGCGCCGTCGCGGCCGGGAGAGCCCGACGGCACCCTGCGCACAGCCGAGTTTCAAGGCCTGCATGTCCATCGCCTCACCCGGCGCATCGAAGGCCTGTCGGTGGGCGAGAGCTATGCGCCGGACTGGGTGCCCGGCTGCTTCGAGCGCTTCGTGAAGGCGCTGCGTCCGGATCTGGTGCATTTTCAGCACCTTCTGCACCTGTCCTGCGACCTGCCCAAGTTGTGCCGCCAGCTGGGCCTGCCCTCGGTGCTGACGGTCAACGATTACTGGGCGCTGTGCGCGCGCGTGCAACTGATCCGTCCGGATGGCGTGCGCTGCGAGTCCAATCAGGGCGCGGGCTGCTACGCCTGCATCAAGGATCAGCACCCGCGCTGGCAGGCTACCCTGCGGGCGCTCCGGCCGCTGCTCAGCGCGGGGGCTCGGCTCGCCAAGCCGCTCAGCGCGCTGCCACAGCCCTCAGCCAAGCTCGCTCGGCCGCTGGAGAAACTGCACAAGCGCTCCGGTGACTGGCTCGCGCTGCAGGAACGGCACGAGCGCGTGCTCGCGGGCTACGCGGCGGCCGATCTGCTGATCGCGCCGAGTGAGTTCCTGCGCCAGAAGCTGATCGAGAGCGGCCGCATCGACCCCGCACGCATCATCCATTCCGACTATGGCATGCGCACCGACAACCTGCGCGTGCTCGACAAGCAACCGAGCGCCAACGGCGCGCTGCGGGTCGGATTCGTGGGCTCCCTGGTCTGGTACAAGGGTGTCGATGTGCTGATCCGGGCGCTCGAGGGCGGGTCAGGCTCCGGCCTCGAACTGCACATTTTTGGCGCCTTCGATCCCGAAGGCAACGCGCACCACCGGGAGCTGGCTGCGCTCGCGCAGGCAAAGCCCGTGCACTTCCGAGGCCGCTTCGACAACCAGCAGATTGCCGAGGTCTACTCACAGATCGATGTGCTGGTAGTACCCAGCCTGTGGTTCGAGAACTCGCCACTGACCATTCACGAGGCCTGGCAGCAGCGCACGCCAGTCGTGGCCAGCGACATCGGCGGCATGCGCGAGCTGATCGCACACGAACGCGATGGCCTGCACTTTCGCACCGGGGATGCGGGCAGCCTGCGAGCCGCGCTGTTGCGGCTCGCGGGCGATCGAGCGCTGTTGGCGCGGCTCGGCGCAAATGTTCCCAACGTCAAGAGCCTCGATGAGGACGCGGCCGATCTGGAGCCGCGCTATCTTTCGCTCGGCTCCTGATGCTCACGCCGCGCGCGGAATCCTGAACGCGCGGTTCCCGTCTACGGACATGGGCCGCCACCCATTCCCGGCGTGCCAGCGGCTCCCTGCAGGATCGCTCCCTGCGTTCCCGCTCCGCCGATGGCGCCCGTCGGAGTCCCGGTGCCTCCCGAGCCTCCAGATCCGGCGGCTCCGGCCGTCGCGACGCCCAGGTCACCCGAGCTTCCCCCGACACCACCGAGCTTGCCACCGTTGCCGCCATTGCCGGCGCGCCCGGCTCGAGCCTGACCGCTGTTGCCGCCATCTCCGCCGTTGCCCCCGGCAGCGCTGCCATTCCAGGCATTGCCGCCCTTGCCGCCGTTGCCGCCCTTGCCGGAAGTGGCGGAACCGCCCCTGCCACCCTTGCCGCCGTTGCCACCCTGATTGGGGCAGCAGCTCATTCCATTCTGTCCGGGCAGTCCGTCGGTCGCGATTGCATCGCCGGAGTGCTTGCCCGGGCGACCGTCCTTGCCGGCTGGCGACGATTCCGAGCCGTTGGCGCCATCCGCACCATGAGCCCCATCTGCGGACACGACGTTGCCGCCATCCGCACCAGCCGATCCGTGGGCGCAGAGGGTCGGATCCTCCACGGTTCCCGCGAAGCTCTGCAGAGCCAGCGCCAGCTTGGGTTGCCAGTCGCTCAGGCTGGTCTGCACGGATTCGGGAACGCGTGCGATCGCATCGCCGCTTGCGCCGCTTTCGGCCGGAAAGCTGCCCAGCCCGCCTGCGCCGGAACGAATCGAGGCGTGCGGATCCCAGTGCCGCACGAGCATGAAGCCCTCGACGTGCACGCTGCCTCCATTGCCGCCGGCCCGAGCCGGTCCACCACGGCCGCCGTTGCCGGCGATGACTGTGCCGTCGATGAATACGGCCGGAGCCGCCAGGCGAATGCGCGAGCCATCGCCACCCGCCGCAGCGGATAGTGCTCCATCGCGCCCGTGTCCTCCAATGACCGTGCCGGGAATGTCAATCAGCAGTGGACTGGTGATTTCCAGCAGGGGTGCGTGCGTGCGCTCGATCGAATCCGCATCGAGCATGCACAGGCGGCCTTCGATGCGTGCGACGCCGTGCACGCTGATCCAAGTGTCGGCTTGTACCCAGACAGTAGCCGACTTCGGGATCGTCAAATCGTGACATGCGATCTGGCCGGCGAGGATCTCCCCGTCGGCGAGGATTCGATTCGAGGATTGGGAAGGAATGTTGGCGAGAGTGGCAACAGCAAGCAGTGTGAGCATGGAAACCTCGGGAAAAAGAAACGGGAAGAGTGGGGCACGAGCGCACCACTTCCCCGAACTCTAACTGCAATCGTCCGCCAGATCAAGCCTCAGCGCCGCAAAATGCGCAGCGCGAGTCTGCCGGGCTCGTTCTCGCTGAGCGCGCGCGCGGCTCGCGTCGCTTCCCTGACCATCTGATCCAGATTGCTGCCCTCCGCGTTCTCGCGCCAGATCAGGGCAGCCACGCTGACGGGGCTTTCCTGATCTTGGTCCACCCGAGATACGGCGAGTTTGGCGAGCGCACGCGCACGCGCGTGCACGCTTTCGAAGCTCTCACCCGGTATCAAGGTCGCGAAGGCGGCACCTTGGCAGCGTCCGAATAAATCGTGCGGACCCAGTTCCTCCCGCACGCGCAGGATGAAGAGTTGCAGGAACAGATCTCCCTGTTCCGCTCCGTGCGATTCGTTGAGCTCACGCATCCGCGTCACGAGATTGACGACCAGTCCAAGGCCCATTCCTTCCCTCACGCAGCGCTCGATGACTCGTTGGCCGGACTGTTTCCACTTTTCGTATCCGGGCAGCGCTTCCACGCCGGTCTGAACCGCACTGCGGGCCGATAGTGCGCGACGGAAGTGCACGCGCAGCAACTGCGGATCCACCGGCTTCTGGAGCATGGACCAGGCGCCGGCCTCGAGCGCGAGAGCTTCTTCCCGTCGATCGAATTGAGAGCTCAGGATCAGCGCATTTCGCCCCCGCGACGCGATCTCGGGCACGAAGCGGCGCAGAAACTGCATCAGAGGATCCGTGCTCTCGTCGGCGTCCACGAGCACGACGGAGACATCGGAGTCGAGCAGCCCGCGGCGCAGTTCGGTGAGGTTTGTGACGCGCGACAGGTCCGCGGCCACTTCCAGCTCCTGCAGGCAGGATTGGAACAGGTGCAGGTCGGATCCGAGGAAAAGTGCCTTGGGCAACGACATCTGCTCGGACTATCGACCTTTCAGCCGCCGAGTGTGCAGGAAAAAAAGCCCAGCCCCGCTCAGAAGGCCTGCGTCATGCTGAAAAAGAACTCCGTGCCTTCCAGATCGAGCGTGCCCATCTCATCGGACAGCGTGACCGAGGAACTGGAGTGGCGGGCGCCGATGCCTGCGTACAGACCCTCCCCGACCAGAATTTCCAGGCCTGCGCGCGCATACCAGCCTGTCCCAAAGCCGCTGCTGAAGCCATCCTCGCTGCTGCTCGTGTCCGATTCCTGATACTGCGCGAATTGAACCAGAGGCCCGGCCGCCGCGTACAGGCGCGTCGACGAGCCGATCGGCAGGTTGAGGAAGGGACCCCCGTAGAAGTCGAGCAGCAGGATGTCCGCGTCGACGGCGATGGTCGCGCCGCCGCTGGATGCGAAGGCCAATGCGTTGGTACGCCAGTTGGCGCTGAACAGGCCTTCGAAGCCGAAGTCGAGCTTCTGTCCGCTGAACTTCCACAGCGCACCCCCCCCGATCGAAGGTAGCTGCGACAATTCCTCATCCGCACCATCGGTGACGCCGCCACCGTAGTTGCGCTCGATCTTGTCCAGGATGCGAGCGCCGAGCCAGCCCTGCATCCGCACCTCTCCACGCTCCCAGCGCTGGACATCGAGCCAGTCCTCCGGCTTGCGGCGCTTCTCGGGGCCTGCGCAGGCACCCAGTGCCAAAGGCAGCAGGCAGGCGAGCAATAGCGGTCGAGGGCTCATGCAGGACAACAGCATAGCCTGCGGCTATCCTCACGCGTGCCATGCATTTTCGTGCCGTCTCTTTCGTCGCCCTGCTCGTGTGCGCTGCCTGCGGCGAGCAGCCTGTCCCTGCCCCCGCCCCCGCCACGCCCTCATCGCTCGCCGCGCCCGCGCCGAAGAGCGAAGCGGAGCGTCGGCTGGAAAGCGACGCACTCGCGATCGAGGCCGAGATCGAGAAGCTGCGCGGACAGGAGTTTCGCGCGCCGGTCGAGCTGCGCGTCTCCGACAAGCAAGGACTGCTGCGGTACATCGAGGAGCGCCGCCGGCTGGACACGACGCCCGAACGCGAGCGCTTCCTGGAGCAGTCTGCCAAGCTCACCGGCCTGATACGGCCCGAACTCGATCTGGTGCAGGCGGTCACGGATTTCTACTCGGCTCAGGTGGGCGGCTTCTACGATCCGCCCTCCAAATCCTTCCGCATCATGCAGGGCTACGAAGGCGATCTCGCGCGCCTGATCATGGCGCATGAGTTTGTGCACGCGCTCGATGACCAGTGGCACGATCTCGACCGTCTCGCAAAGTCGATGGGTAATGACTCCGACGCGATGTTCGCCTTCAGCGCGCTGTGTGAGGGCAGCGCGATGACCACGATGACCCAGTGGATGCTCTCCAACGCAGCCAAGCTCGATCCTCAGGCTCTGGCGAAGATCCAGGAGACGGGCATGGCAGGCATGAAGGACCTGCCTCCCTTCGTGTGGAAGCCCTCGCTCGCGGCCTACACGGCGGGCCAAAGCTTCGTCGAGAAGGGCGGGAAGGCGCGGCTCGCCGAGGCTTTCGCCCATCCGCCTCGCTCCAGCGAGCAGATCCTGCATCCCGAAAAATACTGGGACGCGGAGAAGCGCGACGATCCGGTGCGCGTCTCCTTCGTGCTCGACCCGTTGCCCGCGGGCTGGAAGGTCGCGGGCGAGGACACGCTGGGGGAAGTGGGCATCGCGCTACTCGCGATGCCGATCGCCGATCGCAAGGGCATCGATCCCTCCGACCTCGGAGCGATGATCGGGATGAAGTTCACCAATGCCCCGGCCGCGGGCTGGGATGGCGATCGGTTGCTGATGATCGAGAAGGACGGTGTGCGCATCGTCGAACTGCTGGTCGTGTTCGACACGGAGCCAGACGCTGCCGAGTTCCATGATGCCATGCGAGGCCTGATGGCAGCGGGGTCAGCCCTGCAAACGGGTCTTGAACACAGCGGGAGGCAGGTTCGCTTGCGCTGGTCAAGCCAGGCCGGTGGGCTGGAGACGGTCAGGGTCGAGGCCGAGTTGCGCTAGACTCAGCGGCTCATGGATGGCCCAGCGTGCGCTCGAGGTGGTCGGCCATCGCCACCGCGATCTCGGCCTTGCCGACCACCCTGGCGGTCTGTGCCGCGCTGGTGACGAAGTGCACGACCTGCTCGCCGTTGGGGCCGGTCTCCTCGCCGCGGTTGGCGACAACCAACTGGTCGCCGCGCTTGACTCGCTCGCGGGCGATTTCGATCAGCGCGTCGTGGGCCATGCCTTCTTGGTACTTGAAGGTCACCATGTGCAGGTTGGGGTGCGCGCGCCGCACTTCCTCGATGACCTTGGGGGTGGAGATCAGCTTCAGTTCGCGAAGCGCGCCCCCGGAGGGAATCTTGCCCGGCGCCACGGTTTCGGGACGGTAGTCGGCCACGGCTGCGGAGAAGATGCCGCAGCGGGTGGGATACGTGGCCAGCCGGTTCATGACGGCGGCGAGATACTCATCAAAGGTCGAGACCTGCGTGTGGGGTAGCCATTGCGGCAGCTGCAGGCTGGAGCCGCCGAGTACGAAATGCGCATCCGCACCGCGCAGATGCAGCTCCTTCGCGATCTCGAAACCCAGACGGCCCGTGAAGCGATTCACGATCCGGCGCACATTGTCGATTGGCACGGGCGTGGGCCCGCCCGTCACGAGGATCGGCACCCCGCGCAACGGCGACTTCGACACGGCGCGGCAGACCTCGCTGACCAGCACATCCTCATCGGGGAGGTTGTGCTTGCCGTGCTGCCTGCGCGGCGGGATCACGCGCACGCCATGCGCATCGAGCCAGCGCAGCGATTCCGTCAAGATCGCCGTGTGCATCGTGCCGTGCATGGTGGGGGCGACCAGCACGGCAGCCTGTCCGCGCTCCATGCGACCGAGCGCGGAGGCGAGCACCGAGGTCACGACGCTGTCGGCGATGCCGTAGCGCAGCTTGTTGATCGTGTTGTAGGTCGCCGGAGCGACCAGGTACGCGTCGAAGGGCGTGCGGTCGGAGAGGTGTTCGGCCTGCGCGGTGAGTTGCTTGACGATGAGGCGATCGGTGCACCAGGCGAGCGCGTCCTCGGTGACATAGCGCAGGGCTTCCTCGCTGGCGAAGGCCGTGACCTCCGCACCCTGTCGGCGCAGCGCACGGGCGAGCATCGGCGCCTTGATGCAGGCGATGCCGCCGGAGAGCAGGAGGGCGATGCGCTTGCCGGCAAGGTGCGTGCCTTCGAGGGCGACATCATGGTCGCCGAGCGAGGAGGGGGGAGGGGGGCTGAAATCCCAATCGCGCATGCAGGGGGTCCTTCGGGCCCTATCTTACGAGCGGGCCCGGGTTTGCAGAGCCGTGAGCGGCTATTTCGGCTGCATCATCTTCGCGATTCGGCCCTGGATCATCTCGAGCCTGCGCGCGGCGGCGGGGCAGTTCGCGACCAGCCACTCGGCGTTGGCGAACATGGTGGGCGAGTACTCTTTGCGTAGGCGTTCGAGATGGGGGAGCGCCTTGGCGTAGAGGAACAGGCCCTCGGCGCTGCTCTCGATCAGCATGTCGGGGTTCAGTACTCCGTGCTTCGCGAAGGAGTAGGCCATCTCCCAATAGCTCGAAGTCTGGCGGAAGGCGGCGTTGTGGGGATGGGTCGGCGCAAGCACGGCCGCGAATTCGTCATAGTTCTTCGGCAGGAAGCCGAAGATGGCGTTGCGCGAATCGCGCATCACGGCCTCGCGGCGCAGGTCGTAGAGCTTGAGGACGAGGTCGGCATCGTGGTGGTCGGGCGTGCTCTTCATCAGGGGGGAGATGGTAGCAGGCGGAAGTGAGAAACTTGGGGTAGATTCGCGTGCATGAGCCCCCTCCTCTCTCCTCTCGCCGTGCTGCTGCTTTCCCCAGTTCCTTCCCAGTTACCGTCCTCGTCCCCTTCCCCGTGGGGAGACAATCCGCCGCCCCCGGTGATCACGCCGGAGGCCTTCGACGATCACGTCGCGCGCGCCAGCGCGCTGCCTCGTGCGGACAGGCCCCCGCGGCCGAACATGCCGATCTCCAGCCTGCCGCGTCTGCCGGAGCCGATGTTCGAGGAGGGTGCGTGGTGGGTGCGCACGGATCGCTACAAGGCGCACTTTGACTCGGCTGGCGCGCACTTCGCTCCGTATCTCGGGAGCGATGCCCCCAAGACCTTCTACACGAGCCTGGCGCTGGCGGATCAGCCGCTGAAGGAACTGCGCGTCGAGGGCACGCGCGTGTGCTTCGACCGCGGCTGGATCGACGAGGTGTACGAGCTCGGCCGTGAAAGCATCGAACAACTGTTCATCCTGGAGTCCGCTCCCGAGGCGGGCGATCTCGTGCTGCGTGTCGCGGTCGAGAGCGAGCTCGAGCCGGCGCAGAGCGGCAGCGGCATCGTCTTCCGCCATGAACGCGGCGAGGTCAGCTACAGTCAGGCGGCCGTGGTCGGCAGGAATGGCGCGCTCACGCCGATCGAGACGGAGTGGACGGGTGCGGGCATCGAGATTCGCGTGCCGGCCGCGTTGCTGGAGCGGGCCGAATGGCCGCTGGTGATCGATCCGGTGATCGGCTTCCCGATCGATCAGACGGCGAACGACTCGCTCTACCCCGACGTGGCGCACGATGCGACCACGGGCAACTCGCTGTTCGTCTACACCGATGTCTTCAGCGCGACGGATTTCGATGTCCGCTCGGCGCTCGTCAGTGCGGCGGGTGCGGTGATCACTTCAAGCTATGTCGAGACGCTGGCTGAGGTCTGGTATCTGCCGCATGTGGCGAATCTCAACGCCTACGACCAGTTCCTCGTGGTCGCGACGACGGGTGATCTCGCGAGCAGCGTCAACCGCCGCATCAAGGGCAAGCTGACCGGCGCCGCCGCGATCTCCTACGGTGCCACGCTCGACATCAGCGGCACCGAGACCGACAACAATCTGTACGCGACCGTGGGAGGGGATTCGTACACGCCTGGCCCAGCGTATTTCTGCGTGGGTTGGCAGCGCTCGCTCAGCGGCGTGCAGCAGGTCGTCTACCGGCTGGTCACCACGGGCGGTGCCTTTGTCACTCCGACGGCGACCGTTCTGCAGAGCGCATTCGGTGTCAAGGATGTCAGCGTGTCGCGCACCAATGTCGGCGACCGCTGGAACATCGCCTGGGATCTCTGTCCGCTGTCCGCGTTCCAGTGCGATATCCGGGCCGCGCAGGTGCTGTGGAGCGGCGGGATCGTGACCCCGGCCTTCACCGCGTCCAACGCGAGCCAGGTCAACTACGCTCCCTCGGCCTCACCGAACCAACCCAACAGCGACTACCTGATCGCCTGGGCCAAGGACCTCGGTGCGGACGACAACATCGAGTCGGCGCTGTTCAACGGCAGCACGCTGCTTGTGCGCACCGATCTCTCCGCGCTGCAGATCACCAATGCCGGGCAGAGGCAGGGTGGTGCAGCCTGCGAGGTCACGCAGGACCGCTTCGTGGTGGGTTGGAGCGAGTTGTACAGCAACAGCACCACTGATTACGACCCGTATGTAGCGTCCTATCGCTACCAGGGGGGGGGCCTGCAGCTTGCGGACCGGGATGACCTCGCCTTCACCAGTGCAATCGAGACCGGCGTGGCGCTGGCAAGCCAATACTCGGCCGGCGCAGGTGCTTCCAGTCGTGTGGTTGCCGCCTGGAGTGTCGAGCCGAGTGCGGGCGGCAGCAGCAACGTCCAGGGAGCTTTCTATGACATCCCTGCCGACGGGGAGAAGGTGCCGCTGTGCTTTGGAGACGGGACTGGCGCTGCCTGCCCGTGCGCGAACAACGGTGCGGGCGGGCGTGGCTGCGCCAACTCGACCGGCTCCGGTGCCTTGCTCAGCGCCAGCGGCAACGCTCAGGTGTCTGCCGATACCGTGGTGCTGAACCTGGGCGGGATGCCCAATCCGACGACCTGTATTTTCCTGCAGGGCAACTCCGTGCTCGGCTCCGGGCTGGGCGTGGCCAATGGCGACGGCTTGATCTGCGTGGGAACCTCCGTGGTCCGCCTGGCGATCAAGAGTGGTCCGGGAACGGCCAGCTATCCGCAATCCGGTGACTTGTCGGTCTCGGTGCGCGGCGCGCTGCCCGCTGCCGGCGGGGTGCGCTACTACCAAGGCTACTACCGCAACAACGCTGCTTTCTGCACCAGCGCGACCTGGAACTTCTCCAACGCGATGCGCTTCACCTGGCTGCCCTGAGCGGGGTTGTGCTCACTGTGCGGGCGGAGCCACCTCGAGGACCGCGGCCCCGTCCGTCTCGCTCAGCACCAGCAACGCGTAGCGCTGGTTGCCGGCCGGCACGCCGGATACCGACACATAGTCGAAGCGGCCGCGCAGGTCGGTGTAGCCGTCCTTGTGGAACTGCACACTGCCGTCGGCGCGGCGCGCGTAGACCTTGACATATGCGCCCGCAATCGGCTTGTCGCCGGACTTCGCGCGCACGCTCAACTGTCCGATGTTCTCGAGAGCATCCGCCTTGAGTCGCGACTGCAGGCAGGGCACGCGGCGCACGAGCCCGCCGGCGCGCACCTCGATCAGCAGGTTCTGGCCGCGCAGCGCGGCGGGAA
>Ga0208361_1000130_pt1 | contig 27404 bp, 23 predicted proteins | sample LakMenEpi05Aug10_FD_150670 | JGI IMG/M metagenome (GOLD analysis project Ga0208361, IMG submission 150670) | Freshwater microbial communities from Lake Mendota, WI - 05AUG2010 deep hole epilimnion (SPAdes) | ecosystem: Environmental > Aquatic > Freshwater > Lake > Epilimnion/Euphotic zone ... | reverse complement strand
CTGCCTGAAGGAGTCATCCGCTTCCGCGCTCGGCATCCTCCCGCGGCGATTGACGGTCAAAGAGGTGCTGACCCTGCGGGGCAGAATTGCTCTCTAAAACACGTCCAGCGGTCTGGAGCAGTTCTATCCGCTCTACAGCGTCGACTTCCTACCCCACACCCGCTTCAAGCTCCTCCACCGACTGCGCAGCTCGCCCCTCAACTGCTCGATCAGAGTATCCTGCTCCAAGAGCTTGCCCGACGCCCGCGCCAGTTGCTCGTGCTGATCCCCGATCAGCACCTCCAACTGCGCGATGCGCTCACGTGCCGCCTTGCGATCGGCATCAATCGCCGCGCGGTCCGCCAGAATCGCCGCGCGGTCGGCGGAAACGGCCTGCAACTCCTCTCGCAGGCGCCGATGCGTCTCGCCGAGCTCCGCGAGCGCCGCCCGGTGGCCCTTGAGGTCCTGTTGAAGCGTCTCGATCACCTGCGACTGAGAGAGCTGCTGCCGCCGCAGTTGATCGACATCCGCTGCGCGCGCGGACTGCTCCTGGAGGAACAGCTGCTCGAATCGGCGGCTCTGCTCGCGCTGTGCAGCAAGATCCTGGTCGAGTTCATGCTTCTGCCGGAGGGTTTCAGCCGTCTCTCGCGCGCGAAGTTCGATGAGCCGGACACGCTCCGCCTCGACGGCAGCCAGTTCCGCCCGAACCGCGTCCAGAGTCTGCCTTGTCCCTGCAAGGTCAGATTCGATTGCCGTCACGACATCCGCATACTCGGCCAAACGTCGTTCGTGCTCGGCGATCGCGGAGCGCAGCGCAGCGCCCTCGCTCGCTCGAAGCCGGCGTTCCTCATCGAGAGTCTCGCGGTGCGCTGCGAGTTCCCGACCGACCGCGGTGAGCGCGCTGCGATGGCCCTCCAGATCCGTTTCCAGCGCGCGAGCGCGTTCTTCGGCCTGCCCCCGTTCCGCAGCCCGCATTTCCGTGAGCCGCGCGCGCTCCCGCTCGAGCGCGTCGATCTCACCCTGCAATTCGGCGGCCTGCTCGCGATGGCGATCCAGATCCGACTGAAGCGTCGCGACCGTGGCCTGGAAGGCCTCGACTTCACCGGGATATCGGGCCAACTCCTTGCGCAGGTCCTCCACCGAGGCTCGATGCCCCGCCAGATCGCTTTCGAGCGTGGCGACGACGCGCTCGAGTTCCTCCCGGCGCAGCCGAACCTCATCCAGAGCAGCTTTGTGCTCCGACAGATCCTTTTCGAGGGAGCGAATGACCCCTTCCAGACGATGCCATTCGCGCTCCCAACCGTCCCTGCGCGCGTCAAAGGCCGCCAACTCGGCGGCGAAGCCCTCGATGACCCGCGCGCCGGGCACGGCCGAGGCCGGGAGCTTCGGCAACTTCGCCGCCGGCAGGCGAGCTCCCTGCTTGGCCGCAACCACCGCATGGCGGTAGACGGGCGCTACGGTGTCCGTTGCGAACAGCGCGCCGTTGTAAAAGCGCGCCAGACGCGGCCCCAGATCCTGAAGCGCTGGAGTGTAGTCGATGTACATCGACAGGGAGATCAGGCCCAGCCAGCGGTGCACATTGCCGTGCCCGATGCTCGCGACTTGGGCACCTAGCGAGCGCAGGCAAGCCTCAGTGCTCGCCAGATCGGGCAATCCGTGGTGGCGGTGTTCCTCGAGGTAGCGGTGCTCGACGCCCAGCTTGTCCTTCAGGAAGCGCTGGAGCAGCACCTCCGCTTCCTCAACCTCGGGCGCCTGGTAAGGGCCCGCGATCACCACGTGCTTCTTCGCCACGCGATGACACTCTTCCAGAAAGCGGGCCCGCCCCGCGGGCGGAACGTGCTCGAGCGTGTCGAAGGCGCACACCAGATCGAAGCTGCCGTCCCGGAAGGGCAGCGCTGAACCGTCTCCGAGCACGAGTCCCGGCTCCCCCGATGGCTCGACATCGACGAGCGTCACCTGATCACGCCCCAGAAAGCGGCGCAGCAGCGCGGTGCGTCCGCCGACATCGAGGATCGTCATGCCGGACTGGCCTTCGCGCAATTCATCGACCAGCGCGCTGACGAGACGGTAGCGCTGGTACTGATCGAAAGGCAGCGAGAGCGTGTCGTTCACGATCGCGACTCCACCCGCTCCTCGCCGCCGTCTCGCCGCCTCACCAGCGTCCAGATCGTCGGCAGGAAGAGCATCCCGTGCTGGAGACGCGCGGCATCGAGCACCTCGAAGGTGCAGACGTGCTCGCGGTGATCGATGGCCGTGGGCGCAGCCTTGCTGTGATCGTAGAGAAAGGTCGTGAGATAATAGGCGCCCTGCAAGAGCGGCATGCGCTGGAAGCTCATCAACACCTCGCCTTCCTCACCGGGTCGAGCCTCCGCGATGCGAATGGGTTGCTCTCTCCAGTGGTGATTCGATCCGTTGACGTAGCTGCCGTCGGATCGATAGATGCCCAGTCCGAATACCGGCTCCCGGACGGCGGCGAGGACGCGGTAGCGAACGCGCACCTGAAACGGCTCGTTGGTCTGAAAGACCGCCGTCGGCTGGCCGGCCGCATCGAGCATCTCGACTTCCAGAGTTTCGATCTCACCCGTGCCCCAGCGCGGGTAGGCGCTCGTCCCGCGATTGAAGGCCGAGAGTCGTTCGTTTCCGCGCGCCTTGGCGCGCTTCAGGTATTCATCCGCGACGCTCTCGGCATTGCCTTGAGCCAGAATCTCGCCACGATCGAGCAGCACCACGTGCTGGCACATCGTCTTGACGGCCCCCATGTCGTGGCTGACGAAGATCGTGGTCTTGCCCTGTTCGCGGAATTCATTGAGTCGATTGATGCACTTGCCCTTGAAGTGCTCGTCACCCACCGACAGGGCCTCGTCGATCATCAGGATGTCCGGATCGACGGAGGCGGCCACCGAGAAGCCCAGACGCACGTACATGCCCGAGGAGTAGGTCTTCACCGGACGATCGATGAACTCCCCCAGCTCGCTGAATTCGACGATGCGTGGAAAGCGCTCCGCCGTTTCCTCCTCGCTCATGCCCAAGATCGAGCAATTGAGATAGATGTTGTCGCGACCCGAGAACTCGGGGTGAAAGCCGGCGCCGAGTTCGAGCAGCGAGGCCACGCGGCCCTGCACCTCCAGTTCGCCTTCCGTGGGCCTCGTGATGCCCGTCAGGAGCTTGAGCAGCGAGGACTTGCCGGCCCCGTTTTCGCCGATGATGCCCACCGTGGCCCCGTGGGGAATGTCCAGATAGACATTGCGCACGGCCCAGAACTCCCGATGCAGCTTGCGACCGCCGGCGAACAGCTCGAAGAAGCGCTTGGCCGGAGAGTCGTAGAGCCGGTAGGCCTTGCCGAGCCCCTTCGCGAGGATCGCGCTGCTGCCAGCGCCTTGAGCGTGCGTGCCGGCCATCAGAGCAGATCCGGAAAGCGGGATTTCTGGGAATGGAAGAAGCTCGCCCCGCCGGCAAAGACCGCCAACGCGACCAGCGCGAACATGCCGACGATGGGCGGTGAAGGCCAGTCGCCCCACAGCAGCACCTTGCGATAGCTGTCGATCAGCCAGTACATCGGATTGATCTGCAGAACCCAGGTCATGCCGGCGTCCAGCACCTTCTCCGCGGGGTAGAAGATCGGAGTCATGAACATGAAGACCGTCAGCGCCACGCCGATAACGTGGTAAACGTCGCGCAGAAAGAGGTTGAGCGTCGCCAGAAAGTAACCGATCCCCAGCGTGAAGAGCGCCTGCAGGCCCATCAAGACCGGCAGGGCCAGCAGCGAGGGGCCCAGACCCAGTATGCGGTTCGCGGGCGTGCCCTCAGCGTAGGAGACGGGCTGAATGTAGGCGTAGAACGCGACACCCAGCAGCGTGATCCCGATGCCGATGAGCATGTTGACCAGGGCCGAGATCACCAGGTAAGGCGGGAGAATCTCGCTTGGGAACACGACTTTCTGGATCAGATTCTGGTTCTCCACCAGAGTGTTGGTTGAGCGCGAGATGCTTTCGGCGAACGCCTGCCATACGACGATGCCCGCCAGCATCAGCAGCGCCGTGACCTCCTTGGGCTGATGCTCGTCCCAGCGCGCTTCGAGGACGAAGCTGAAGACGAACATGTACACGACCAGATTCACCAGCGGAAAAATCACGGACCAGAAGAAGCCCATGGACGAGCCGACGTAGCGCGCGCGCAGGTCGCGTCCGACGAGATCGGACAGCAGACGGCGATTCTTCCGCAGGGAGGCGATCAGCGCGAGCATATCGAAACCGTCCTAGAGCACCGCCTTGCCCAGAGCCGAGAGCGCCAGATCCACGGCGACGCGCGCCGTCGCGTTCTGGTTGTCGAGGATCGGGTTGATCTCCGTCATCTCCAGTCCGAGCATCTTGCCCGATTCCGCGGCGTGCTCCATGATCAGGTGGCTCTCGCGCAGCGTAGTTCCCCCCGGAACCGGAGTCCCGACTCCCGGCGCGACCGAGGGATCCGTGCCGTCGAGATCGAAGGTGAGGTGGAAGCCGGCGGTCCCCTTGGTGGCGATCTCGATCGCGCTGCGCATCACTTTGTGGATGCCGTGCATGTCGATGTCACGCAGCGTGAAGACAGTGATGCCGGACTCCTTGATGACCTGTCGCTCTCCGGCGTCGAGGCTGCGGACCCCGATCAGCACGGCGCGCTTGGGATCGACCATCGGAAAGCGTTCGCCGATGCGGGTCAGTTCCGCGGCTCCCCGGCCCAGACAACTCGCCAGCGGCATGCCGTGGATGTTGCCGGACTCCGTGCTTTCCGGAGTGTTCATGTCACCGTGCGCATCGAACCAGATCAATCCGATCTTCTTCTTGCGCTTGTGGTAAAAGGAAGAGAGTGCAGCGACCGTGCCGACGGCGATCGAGTGATCGCCTCCTACCACGAGCGGAAACTGCCCGTCCTCGAGTATCGATTCCACGCGCACGCGCAGGTCGCGGCAGCACTGAGCGATCTCGGGCAGGAAACGCGCGCGCGGGTCTAGCGGAACGCGCGAAGGCGGTTCGGGGACCGGCACGTTGCCGCGGTCGACGAACTCCAGGCCCAGACTGCGGACACCATCCTCGATGCCCGCGATGCGCACCGCGCTCGGACCCATGTCCACTCCCCGGCGTCCGCCGCCCAGATCCATAGGCACCCCGACCAGAGCGACCTTGCGTGTTTCCTTGGGACTCATCGTGTCTGCTTTCCTCAGTTCGTGCGCGTGGAGAGTACACCCAGCATCGCGCCCTGAACCGCCGGGGCTCCTGAATTGTGGCGCAAGCGGGCGGTGAGCGCGTCCAGTTCGGGAAATCCGCCCCACAGGCCGAGCGCGTAGCCCACCCGGCGCACGTCTTCGGAGCGAACCAGCGCCGGCGGGTTGAGCGCATGCTCACGGAGCGCGGACAAGCCGTCGCTCTCGACGATGCGCGCGCCCGCCAGCATCGAGACCTCGAAGCGGCTTCGCCACAGAGCGGTCTGCAAGAGCGGCATCACGACCGGATCGGAAAGCTGGGCGAGGATGCCAGCCAGCTCCATGTTGAGCGTCATCGTGCGAGGCCCGGGCTCTGCCGGGAACCAGGCTCGCAGGGTGGAGATGTCATCGACCACCGGCCGGCGAGCCAGCGCCGAAACCAGCACCAGAGCGCGCTCGGGTTCGAGCGGCGGCTGCGCGTCGAGCGCCTCGCGAACCACCGCACGGGCCGCTCGACTGCCGTCGCGCGCCAGCGCGCTGGCCACGAACAGGCGCAACTCACCCTCGAGCGAGAACAACAGCTCATCCAGCAGGGCCGCGGCGCGCGGGTCCCGGACGACCCGCGTCAGTTCGACCAGCAAGACCTTGTGCATCCGATGCTGCTTGTTTGCCAGCGCCACGCGGACACTGGTTTCGGCTTGGCGCACGCCGAGGCGCATGGCGGCAATCTGCGCGGCGGCGGCGACCGGCAGGGACTCATCGCCCAGCCAGGCCATCACCCGCTGCAAGGAACCGGGCCGCCCTCCTTCGCCCAGCGCGCGCAGCGCCTCGATGCGCTGCGCAGGCGCCAGACGGCCCAGATCCTCGTCGGCAAACGCGCCCAGATCCACCACTCCGCAGCGCAGCGCCAGCGCAGCCGCACGCCAGGAGAGAGCAGGTTGCTGCAGGCCGCGTTGGATCAGCTCCTGAACGAAGGCCTCTTGGCCGTAGCTCTCGGCTTCATCGAAAATCACGCGCCACTCGGAGTCGTCGGCTGGCAGCCACAGGCCGCTGTCCACCAGCCGCGAAAGCTCGCGCGGCATCCCGCGCACCGCGGCGCGCAAGCGCTCAGGCCCCGTGCTCTTCAGCAGAGTTCCGAGCAGCATGTCCCTGACTCCCGGCCGGACAATGCGCGAGCTGCTGCGCAGCACGACCACTTCCAGGAATCCGGTGTTCTGAGCCAGCTCGCGCCCGCAGTAGACGAGCCAGGACTGGCCGTCGATGAGACCGTAATGCCGTGCGGCGTCCTTGCGCAGAGCCAGCCAGTACCGGCCGGCCTCGAACGGCGCGCTGCTGCCCGATCCAAACAGCGCCAGCGCCTGCTGCGCCGCAGTCGCATCGCGCGCGCGCGGGTCGAGGGCCTGCTCTTCGACCCAGCGACGCAGGGCCGGCCGCGAGCTCGCCACCATCGCGACCAGCGCGGCGGCGCGCACCGATTCGCGCGGATCCTCGGCCAAGGCCAGCAGTTCCGCATCCGTCCCATCCCGCAAGGCGCCAAGTGCGAAGATGCAGGCGTACTGGCGGACGCCGCTGAGCGCCTGCGCACCGCGCACGAAGGTCGCGCGCAGATCGCTGGCTCCGCTGGAGGCCAGCGCCAGCCAGGCTGCGGAGCGACGATCGGGGCCCAAACCGCCGGCGAGCAGCTGTTCGCGAGCCAGCTCGGTCGTTCCGGGCGAGAAACTCACGCGCCGATCGAACTCCAGCATCCGGGCCCAGGTCGGCGCATCGGGCAGAGCCTGCGCCTCGATGGCGCTCTGGGAGGGCGCCAGAGCCCCGGGGGAGGCCCGTTCCTGACCGAGCGGTTGCGCCCCGACCGGGGGGGTCAGGAACAGCAGCAGGGGCAGCAACAGGGACAGGGGATGCACGCGCAGCATGGATCGGCCGGGGTGGCCATCCGGCTTGCATACCCTAGACCTCGCCAGAGCCAAAAGGCAGCCCTTTCCCTCCCCCGGCGAGCCCGATTGCGATTTCCTGGAAAACTTTTCCGCGCGCCCGCTAGTCGTGCGGCTCGCCGAGGATCGCGAGCAATTCCGCGCGCTTGGCTTCCATCAGCGGCCGGCTCGAGGCCTCGAGATTGAGACGCAGCAGCGGTTCGGTGTTGCTCGCACGCACGTTGAACCACCACCACTGCGCGTCGCCGAGATCGCCGAACTCGACGGTGATGCCGTCGAGTTCGTCCTGCCGCCCTTGCGCGTAGCGCCGCTTGAGTTCGGCCTGCAGCGCAGCCTTGTCCTCGACGTGGAAGTTGATCTCGCCCGTGTGGTGGTAGCGACGCAGCCCCATCACCTCTTCGCTGAAGCGCCGAGGGGAGGCCGCCAGCGTGTTGAGCGCCGAGACGAACGCGATCTCGCCCGAGTCGGAGGTGAAGTGATCGGCGAAGTAGAAGTGTCCGGACAATTCCCCGCCGAACACCGCCCCGTGCTCGCGCATCGTGGCCTTGATGAACGAGTGGCCGACGCGGTCGCGGATCGGACGACCGCCGGCGCGCAGGATCTCCTCCTTGACGACCCAAGAGCTGCGCAGGTCGTAAACGATCGGCGCGCCGGGCTTGCGGGCAAGCTCCCCGCGCACGAGCAGCGCTGTCATCAGGTCATTCGAAACGGTTCGGCCGGTTTCGTCGACAAAACAGCAGCGATCCGCATCCCCGTCGAAGGACACGCCCAGATCGGCTCCGGAGCTCTGCACCAGTTTCCGCACCGGATCGAGGTTCTCCTCCTTGAGCGGGTTGGCCTCGTGGTTGGGAAAGGTCCCATCCGGCTCCATGTACAGGCTGGTGGTTCGCAGGCCCTTGAGACGCGGCAGAATCGCCGGCAGCGTGTGGCCTGCCATGCCGTTGGCGGCATCGATCGCGACATGCAGCGCACGACCGGGTCGGGCGAAGCTCGCGACATGCGCCCCGTAAGCGGCCAGCAGATCGGCCTGCTCGAGCCGGCCGCGCTGCGCGACCGGCGCGGGATAGGCGTCCTTGCACATGCGCTCGATGTCGAGGATGCCGTTCTTCGCGGAAACGGGACGGGCACCCGAAAGGCACAGCTTCATGCCGTTGTAGATGCCCGGATTGTGGCTGGCGGTGACGTTGAGGCCCCCGTCGCAGGTCTGTGAGCCGATCGCGAAATAGGCCATCGGCGTGCTGCTCAAGCCGATGTCGAGCACATCGCAGCCGGCATCGCGCATGCCCTCGATCACGGCGCGGGAGATCTCGGGCGAGTGCGTGCGCATGTCGCGTCCGACCACCAGACGCTTGGCCCGGATCAGGCGCGCAAAACTGGTGCCGATCTTCTGCGCCAGCACAGGGTCGAGCTCGGAGGGGACTTTGCCGCGGATATCGTAGGCCTTGAAGATCGACATGGCGCAGAGGTTAGCAGTTGTTCAGGGAATACGCGCCAAGGCGGACCGCAAAACCGCGGGGGCATCGGCCGCAAGATCCATGTGCGTGACGAAGCGCACGCAGCGCGAATTCTGCGGCAAGGCCAGCACGCCCTCTTGGCGCAGCGCCGCGCTCCAGTCCGCGGCCGACCGCTCGCCGCCAAGGATGCGAGCCATGACGAGGTTCGTCTCGACTTCCAGCGGCGGCGTCACGAAGCGCCCGTCGGCGTGCAGCACCGCCGCGACTTCGCGCGCCATGCGATGATCGTCCACAAGACGCGCGCGGTGGTTGTGGATCGCGTGCAGGCCGGCAGCCGCAAGCATGCCTGACTGGCGCATCATCCCACCGAGTCGCTTGCGCATGATCCGCGCGCGGGCGAGGAAGGGCTCATCTCCGCAGACCAGCGAACCCACGGGTGCGCCAAGCCCCTTGGAGAGGCACACGCTGATCGAGTCCGCACAGGCTCCGTACTCCTTCAGTTCCACGCCGCTCGCCGCGCTGGCATTCCAGATGCGCGCGCCATCGAGATGCACGGCGAGACGATGCGCGCGTGCAAGTGTGGCGAGCTCGCGAAGGCGCTCGAGCGCCACGACCCGGCCGCCGGCCGCATCGCCCGAACCCATGCAGGTCTGTTCCAGACACAGCAGGCTCGTGCGCGGGCAGTGCAGGCTCGCCGGCCGGATCGCACGCTCCACCTCCAGCGGATCGAGCGCGCCTCCCTCGGCGGTCAACAGGCGCGTCTGAACGCCGTGAAGGTGGCCGACGGCTCCGCCTTCCCACGCCACGATGTGCGCGCTGCGCTCACAGATCAGCTCCTCGCCCGGCTGGGTCCAAGCACCGATGGCGACCTGATTGGCCATGATGCCCGAGGGCACGAACAGCGCCCCTTGCTTGCCGAGCAGGCTCGCGACCTCGGCCTCGAGCACTCGCACGGAAGGATCGCCATCGAGCACGTCATCGCCCAGCGGCGCACTGAACATGGCCGCGCGCATCGCGGCCGTCGGCTGCGTCACCGTGTCGGAGCGAAAATCGACGACCACGCGCGGAGCTGGAGCCGCTTCAGGCGGGCTGCAGGCAGGCCTTCACGCGGCGCATGCCCTCGAGGATGTTCTCCTCGCTGTTGGCGTAGGAAAAGCGCAGGAAGCCCTCGCCCTGCGCGCCGAAGCTTGTTCCCGATAGGCACGACACGCCGTTCTGCAGCAGCAAGGCCTCGAGTTCCTTCGAGCGCAGGCCGGTGCCGGAGGTGTTGGGGAACGCGTAGAAGGCGCCCTTGGGCGTCGTGCAGCGGAAGCCGGGAATCTGGTTGAGTTGCTGAACGATCAGCTGGCGACGGCGATCGAAGGCCTGGTGCATGCGCTCGACGCAGTCCTGCGGACCGTTGAGCGCCGCCATGCCCGCCATCTGGGCGGCGGCGTTGGTGCAGGAGTTGGAGTTGATTTGCAGGCGCTCGGCATGCGTGATCAGCGATTTGGGCCAGACGCCAAAACCCATGCGCCAGCCGGTCATGGCATAGGACTTCGACCAGCCATCGAGCAGGATCACGCGGTCACGGATCGACTCGTAGGAGAGCAGGCTCGTGTGCTGTTCGCCGTCGTAGAGCAGCCGGGAGTAGATCTCGTCGGAAAGGATCGCGACTTGGGGATGGCGCTCGAGCCCCCGCACGAGGCGATCGAGTTCGGCCTTCTTCACGACGCCGCCGGTGGGATTGGCCGGCGTGTTGAGGATGAACAGGCGCGTGCTGGGCGTGATTTTCGCCAGCGCCTCGTCAGGATCGAAGGAAAAACCCTTGGACTCGATCAGCGGTAGAGGCACGGGCGTCGCTCCCGTGAAGCGAATCGCCGACTCGTAGATCGGGAAGCCCGGGTTGGGGTAGATGATCTGTGCGCCGGGCTCCCCGAACATCAGGATCGCGTAGAACATCGTCGGCTTGCCGCCGGGCACGATCATGATCTGGTCCGGATCGGTCTGGGCCCGATGGAAGCGCTCCACGTAGGCGGACACGGCCTCGCGCACCGGGAGCAGCCCCTTGGCGGGCGTGTAGCCGTGGTAGCCGTCGGCCAGAGCCTTGCGCCCGGCCTCCACGATGTGATCGGGGGTGCGGAAATCGGGCGCGCCGATGTGCAGGTGCACGATGTGCTTGCCCTGCGCCTCGAGCGCCTTGACCTTGTTGACGACCTCGAAAGCGCTCTCCGTGCCCAGCGAGGACATGGCGCGCGACAGCGTGAGTTGTGCGGTCAAAGGGAGTGTCTCCAGATGACTACGCTACCCGCAGGGCAAACAGGGGGTCAAGCTCTGGTGACCGGCCCCCTCCCCGGGACTATTCTGAAGCTCACCCCCATGCGCTGGATCCTGCTTTTGGCCCTGAGTCTGCTTGCCGGGTGCGCCCGCGAGCCCGATCTGACCGTCTACTGCTCGCTGGACCAGGAATTCGGCGAGCCGCTGATCCGCCGCTTCGAGGCCGAAACCGGCCTCAAGGTGCGCGCCGAGTTCGACATCGAGGCCAACAAGAACATCGGCCTTGCGCTGCGCATCCGCGAGGAGCACAACCGGCCGCGCTGCGACGTCTTCTGGAGCAACGAATTCGCGCAGGTCGTCAGCATGGGACAGGACGGCCTGCTCGCCGCTTATTCCTCGCCAAGCGCGGCGAGCATCCCGGCGACGTTCAAGGACCAGGAGGGACGCTGGACCGGCTTCGCCGCCCGAGCGCGCATCTTCATCGTCAACACACAACTCGTCGACCCGGCCGACGTGCAGGACGCCTGGGCGCTGTTCGATCCGCGCTGGAGCGGCAAGGTCGCGATGGCGCGCCCGCTGGCCGGCACGACTCAGACGCATCTGGCGACGCTGTTCGAAGTTTGGGGCGAGGCCCAGGCGCTGCGCTACGCGCAAACCGCGGCAGAGCTCTCGCGCAGCGGTGCGCTCAACCTCGCCAACGGCAACGCGCACGTGATGCGGCTGGTGCGCTCGGGCGAAGCGGCCTTCGGCTGGACCGACACGGACGATTTCGAGGTCGCGCGGCGGGAAGGCTGGCCGGTTGCGGCCGTGTACCCCGACAAGGACAAACAGGGCACGCTGCTGATCCCCAACACCGTCTGCATCCTCAAGACCGCGCCGCACCCCGAGGCCGCGCGGCGTTTCGTCGACTGGGTGCTGCGGCCTGAGGTGGAAGCGGAGCTGGCGGCCTCGCGCTCCGCGCAGATCCCCGTGCGCCCGGATGTTCCGCGCCCTGCGCATGTGCTGGACGCGGCGCAGTTTCGCGCGATGAGCGTCGACTTCAACGCGGTGGGCGCGAAAATCCAGCAGCGCACGCGCGAGCTGCAGGAAATGTTCCTCAAGTGAAGCGCCCCCTGTTGTTCCTCGCCCTGCTGGTCTTCGCGCTGATCGGCCTCGTGCCGCTGGCGCTGATGCTGGAGCGCCTGCGGCCGGAACACTTCTCCACGGTGTTCGAGTCGCGCAATCTCGCGCTGCTCGGACGCACGCTGCTGCTTGGTTTCGGGGCGGCTGGCCTCGCGAGTCTTGTCGGAGTGCCCTTCGCGTACCTGATCACCCGCACGCGCCTGCCGGGAGCGCAGCTGTGGGGCGCGCTTTCGGTGGTGCCGCTGCTGTTCCCCCCGCTGATTCTGGCGATGAGCTGGGCGGGCTTGTCCGACATTCGCGGCGGGATCGCGACGACCGCGCTGATGGCGCTCAGCACGCTCCCGATTCTGGTGCTGTTCGCGGCACGGGCCTGCGAACGCATCGACGGCCGCCAGCTCGAGGCGGCGCGGTTGTGCGGAGGCGTGCGCGCGGAGCTGGGCATCGTCTGGGCCGAGATCCGGCCCAGCGTCCTGTGCGCGGCCGCTTTCGCGTTTCTGTTCGCCACCAACGATTTCGCCGTGCCCGACTACGTTTCCTCGATCGGGCCGAAATTCAACGTCTACGCGGACGAGGTCTTTGCCACGTGGCGCTCCTCGCAGGACACCGGGCGCGCCGTCGCCTCGGCCCTGCCGCTCGTGGCGCTGAGCCTACTCGCGCTGCATCTGGCGCTGAGGGCGCGCGCGAGCGCCGCGCAGGGCGCGCTCGCCAGCGATTTCCGGGCGCGCGAGCGGCTGGATCTGGGCGCGTGGAAGTGGCCGGCCCTGCTGTTCGTGCTGGCCGTGCTGACGATCGGCGTCTTCGCTCCCGTCGGCCGGTTGATCTTCGAGTCGGGCGGCGGAGCGCGCGGCTTCAGTCTGGCGAACATGCAGGCCGCCTTCGGCCGCGCGCTCGAACTGGGGCGCGCCAACCTGCAGACCTCGCTGGTGTGCGCCGGCGCCGCCGCGCTGCTGTCGATCCCGCTGGCCCTGCTGATCGGCCATGCGCTGGCGCGCAGCACACGTCTGGGGCGCCTCGGCGCACTGGCCGTGGTGCTGCCGCTCAGCGTGCCCGCCATCCTGCTGGGTATCGGCACGATCGCAACCTGGAATCGACCGCTCACGGCGGACCTGTACGACTCCAACGGCATGGTGATCGTGCTGATGCTGGCACGCTTCCTGCCCTTCGCGGTGCTGGTATTCGCGGCGGGCGTGGCGCTCTGTGATCCGCGCAGCGAGGATGCGGCGCGCTTGTGCGGCGCCGGCTCGCTGAAGCGGCTGGTCTGCATCGTGGCACCGCCCCTGCTGCCGGCGCTGGTCGGAGGCGCGACGCTGGTCTTCGTGCTCGCGATGCGCGAGATCGATGCCGCCATTCTCGTGCCCGCGGCCAACGGCACGATCCTGTTCCGGCTCTACAACGCCGTGCACTTCGGCCGCGATGATTTCGTGGCTGCGCTGGCGCTGCTGGTCGTGTTCTTCGTCGTGCTCCCGGGCCTGTTGTGGAGCCTGTTCGCCCGCCGACGGCTGGAGTTTCTGCCATGAGCGAGGTCGCGATTCGCGCCGAACAGCTGAGTTGTCCGCGATTGGGTCCGCTGAGCTTCACGCTGCCGGTCGGCGGCTGGACGCGTGTCGTCGGCCCCTCCGGCTGCGGCAAAACCACGCTGCTGCGACTGCTCGCAGGGCTGATCCGGCCGCAGGCCGGCGAGCTCGATCTGTGGGGCGCTCCCGCCAGCCGCGCCAGCCGCCTGCTGCTGCCGCCCGAGCGACGCGCGATCGGCATGGTCTTCCAGGGCTCTGGAGCCGGTCTGTGGCCGCACCTCTCGGCCCAGGCGACGCTGGAATTCGTCGACTCCTGTCGGGGCGTGCCTCGCACCCAGCGCGCCGCGCGGGCTGCCCGGCTGCTGGAGCGGGTGCAGCTCTCCGGCAAGGAGCGGCGCAAACCGGGCGAGCTATCGGGCGGCGAGGCCGCGCGTCTGGCTCTGGCCCGCGCCCTCGCGAGCGAGCCGCGGCTCTTGCTGCTCGACGAACCCCTCGGGGCGCTCGACAGCGAGCTGCGTGCGGGCATGATCGAATTGCTCGCCAGCCTGCGCGAGGAGGGCGGTTTGACGATCGTGCACGTCACGCACGATCCCGCGGAGCTGGAGGGCTGGGCCGGAAAAACCCTCAGGCTGGAGCAGGGCCGCCTGATCGGCGAGGATAGATCAGGATGAAGACCGTGCTGCGCGTCATCAGCGGACTGATTCTGGGCGCTGTCGCCGTCGCGGCCCTGCTGCAGGTCTTTCAGCCCGCCGCGGAACCGGCACAGGCGCGCAACTTCTCCAGCTCGAACGAGTGCGCGCAGTGCCATGCCCTGCCCTACAGCGAATGGCAGGGCTCTTCCCACGCGCAGTCCTGGATCAATCCCGATGTGCGGGCGCTGTCCAACGACTTCGCCAACACCGACTGCATCGACTGCCACGCGCCCCGACCGGTGTTCGAGACCGGGCTTGCAAGCCGCGTGCTGCCGCGTGCCGCACGCCGCGAGGAGGGCGTCGACTGCATCTCCTGCCACCAGCTGCCGGACGGCAGCATGGCGGGCACGCTCGATCGGCCGGATGCGGCCTGCCGGCCCACGGTGCGCCGCGAGCTGGCTCAGGTTGAGTTCTGTGCGCCTTGCCATGACCAGCACAAGACGGTGACGCAGTGGCGGGAGACGCGCTACGCGGCGCAGGGCATCGGCTGCATCGACTGTCACATGCCCTTTCGCAACGGCGACCCCAATCAGGGCCGCGACCACACGATGCACGGCGGCCACAGCATCGAGATGGTCCGCACGGCCGTGGCGCTGCGCGCCGTGCGCGCCGAAGCGGGCGTGCGCGTCGAAGTCGAGAATGTTGGCGCAGGCCACCACTTCCCGACCGACGAGCGCTCGCGCGCCGCGGATGTGTTCTGGCGGCCCAAGGGCGAGACGGCCTGGCGCTGGATCTATCGGTTCCGCAGCCCCTACCGGCACGAAGTCGAGCTGACCGACACGCTGCTGCCTGCCCACACAACGAAGGAGCTGTGGATCCAGGATGAGGCCGCGCGCGGCGCGATCGAGGTGGCGCTGTTCTACAAGCTCACTCCCTACTGGAAGCTCCCCTCGCGGCCCGACCCCGACACGGAGGCGCGGCTGGTGCATAGGGTGGAGCTGGCGCCTTGAAGCGCGGGCTGCTGCTGCTGCTGCTGTGCTCCTGCGGCGAAAAACCCCCGCCGCGGCCGACCGTCCAGCCCTATGCGCTGCAGCGCGTGGTCGCCGCCGCGCGTGAGCGGCATCCACCCTTCGTCGCAGAGACGGCGGCGGCGGAGCCGACCGAGTTGCTCGAGCAGGTGCTCGGAGCGCTCGGCGAGCGCGACGAGCGGCTGAAAGCGCTGGCGCGCAAGGACGCACAGGGCCTGAGCCTCGGCGAGTTGGCGGCACTGCGCGCGATCCTGTTCGATGCCAGCGCTCCCGACGAGCGGCGCGCCGCGGCCGCCGAAGCGCTGGGTGCGCTGGAGCGTCCGGAAGCGGAGCTGGCGCTGCTCGAATTCCTGCCCGATCTGCGCACGCCGGCCTGGCTGCGGGCGCTGGTCACCTTCCAGTGGGGACGGCGCACGGAGAATCGTTTTCTCGGCCGCGCGCTCCTGCGACTTAAGTACGAACCCGATGACGAGAGCGTGATCTGGCTAGCCGACGCGCTGCTTCGGCATGGCTCGCGGGTCGGCGCGGATGCGCTGCGCGTGCTGGTGAGCCGCGCGCACACCGAGGAGTTGCGCGCGCTGGCTGCCGATCGATTGCAGGCCGTGGAAGCCGCTTCCGAGTCGAGCGCCGCGCCACAAGCCGACCAGCTCAGCGAGGCGTGGACCTGGATCAGCAAGCTCTCCGACTGGGATCTGCGTCAGGTTGACGATGCGCGCTTCGTGCTGCAGCGCATGCCCGACTGGGTGGTGCCGCTGCTGTGCGAATGCCTGCGCGAGGAGAACGTCTACACGCGCGTCCACGCGGCTCAGACGCTGGGCCGCAGGGGTCCGCGGGCGGCTTCGGCGCGGGAGGCGCTGCTCGCCGCTCTCGGCGAGCGCCAGTTGGCCCCCACCGCGGCCGAGGCGCTGGGCGAGCTGAAAGACGCGTCCGTGCGGGGCGAACTGGAGCGCTGCCTGGCGCAGTCCAGAGATCTGGATCTCGCGGTCGCCGCCGCGCGCGCGCTCGGCCGCCTTGGTGATCCGGCGGCCCTGCCGGCGCTGACGGCGGTCCAGTCGCCCCCGGATCTCTTGTTCGCGGCGCGCATCGCGCGCGCAGAGCTGGGCAGCGCCGCACAGGTGGCACCCGATCTCTTGAGCGTGCTCGAAGGTGCGCCCGGCGACGCGGAGGCGGCAGCACACGCGCTGGGTGCCTGGATCGCCGCGGGCGCACTGCGTTCACGCTGGGAAGCGCTGGTGCCGGCCCCCGGCACGATCGAGACCACCGAACAGGCACGCGCGCGGCGCGCCGCGATGGCTCAGCTGGTGCGCGAGCAGTTGGGCAAGCCCTAGCCCCAGACGCACCACAGAACCGTCGCCCCCCAGCCGAGCGTGTTCAGCAGAAACTGCAGGTCGCCGCCGAGAAACAGGCGCGTGGGATTGCCCCCGCCCTGCTTGGTCTGGACCAGCAGCATGTAGCGCGCCAGCCCGAATACGACGAAGGGCACGGTCCAGACGAGCGGTCGCTCGGCCCCGAATTTCTGACTCGTCTCGGGCGCAACCGTGTACATCGTGTAGGTCACGATCGCGCAGGCCGCGAGGACCGTCATCATCTGGTCGAGAAAGCCGACGTTGTACTCGCGCAGGATCACGCGGTGCTCGCCGCGTCCCTCGCCCAGAAGATCGCTCTCGGCCCTGCGTTTGCACAACGCCAAGAATAGTGCCAGGAACAGCGTGCACAGCATCAGCCAGTGCGAGATCTGAGCACCGGCCGCATAGCCGCCGGCCTGCACGCGCAGCAGAAAGCCCGCCGCGATGCAAAAGGCGTCGACCAGAACGACGTGCTTCAGCCGGATGCTGTAGAAGAAGTTCAGGACCACGTAGACGGTCACGACACCCAGCACGGGGAAGGGCTCGCCCTGGGCGCAGTACCCCAGCCAGCCGGCACCGCCCGCGCAGGCGATCGCCATGGCGATCGCCTGTGGCACCGAGACCGCGCCGGAAGCGATCGGGCGGTGTCGTTTCTCCGGGTGCTTGCGATCGCTCTCGACATCGAGCATGTCGTTGACGAGGTAGATCGCGCTGGCCCCGAGGCAGAAGGCCGCGAAGGCGTACAGCGTGCGCTCGACATCAGTGCCCCAGGCGAACAACTGGCCGTGCTCGCCGTGCGCAAAGACTAGCGCCGCGAACACGAACAGATTCTTGACCCACTGTTGGGGTCGCAGCGCTCGCAGCAAGGCCAAGGGACTCATCGCATCCCCCTTATCGGCTGCCGAGGCGCGAAAGGCTCAAAGCACGACCTCAGTCGAGGCTCAGGACGCGCAGTTCGGGGATCTGGGAATCGGGCCCCACGCGCAGGATCTCGTCCTCGCCGAGCAGCGCCCTCACCTTGTCATCCTCGCGCTCGAAGGTGCTCACGTTGCCGTCGCCCCACAGGACCACCGTGGCCGTGCGGTGGTTGGGCCCGCCGTCGTTGTCGTCGGCGACCAAGGCCTCGCTGCCGGAGGAGGGGAACTGACGCAGGGGATGATTCTTGCAGTCGCGGCCCGCATAGGAGGTGCGCTGGCCCGTGACGGAATCCAGCGGCATGAACCACTGCTTGGGATCATCGATGGACCCGATTTCGAGGGCACCGATGTCGACACCCGGACAGGTCAGGCGCTTGACGACGCCCTCGGTGTTCTCCAGCACGCCCTTGTCGATCAGGACGGCCAGAAACTTCGCTCCGCTCTGGTTAGGCATGCGTGAGAACTTCGTCTGGTAGAGCTGCAGCCCCTTGAAGATCTCGATCATGTTCTGCTTGCAGGAGGTAACCTTGGCCGCATCGATCGCCTCGGGGATGCGCGGCAGCAGGAAAGCCATCAGGATCCCGATGATCAGGATCACGGCGAGCAGTTCGATCAGCGTGAAGCCGGCACGCAGCACGGCTCGGGAGTGGCGGAGGATTCGCATGGCGGTCAGAAGCGCCCGGCACGCAGAAAAGCGACGGGCGCAGACCGAGGTTCTACCTCAGACCCGCGCCCGAGTCACCGTCGGAATCGCCTATTTGGACTTGCGAGCGGCCACGGCCTTCTTGAGCGCCGCGGTCTTGGTGGTCTTCTCCCAAGGGAAGTCCTCGCGGCCGAAGTGGCCGTGGTAGGCCGTCTGCTCGTAGATCGGGCGGCGCAGCTTGAACTGCGCGATGATCGCGGCGGGACGCAGGTCGAAGACCTCCTCGACGGACGCCGTCAGCACGTCATCGGAGACCTTGCCGGTACCGAAGGTGTCGACTCGGATCGAGAGCGGCTTGGCGATGCCGATCGCGTAGGAAACCTGCACCTCGCAGCGCTCGGCGAGGCCGGAGGCGACCACGTTCTTCGCCACCCAGCGCGCCGCGTAGGCAGCCGAGCGGTCGACCTTCGTGGGATCCTTGCCGCTGAAGGCGCCGCCCCCGTGGCGCCCCATGCCGCCATAGGTATCGACGATGATCTTGCGGCCCGTGAGGCCGCAGTCGCCGTGCGGACCGCCGACGACAAAGCGTCCGGTCGGGTTGACGTGGTAGATCGTCTTGTCGTCGAGATACTTGGCGGGGATGACGGCCTTGATGATCTTCTCGATCACTTCCTTGCGGATCTTCTCGTACGGCACGTTGTCATCGTGCTGCGTCGAAATCAGCACGGTGTGCACGCGCACGGGCGTGTTGCCCTCGTACTCGACCGTGACCTGGCTCTTGGCGTCCGGGCGCAGCCAGGGCAGGATCTTCTTCTGGCGTAGCTCGGCCTGCTTTTCCATCAGGCGGTGCGCGTAGTAGATCGGGAAAGGCATCAGGCTGGGGGTCTCGCTGCAGGCAAAGCCGAACATCAGGCCCTGATCGCCCGCTCCCTGCTCCTTATGCAGGCCCTGGCCCTCGGTGACGCCCTGACTGATGTCGGGCGACTGGCGATCGAGCGTCACCATCACGGCGCAGGTGTCGCCATTGATGCCGAAGGCATCGTCGGTGTAGCCGATGCGCTTGATCGTGCTGCGCGCGATCTGGGCATAGTCCAGGCGCGCCTTGGTCGTGATCTCTCCGGCGATGACGCAAAGACCGGTCGTGACCAGCGTCTCGCAGGCCACGCGGCTCATCGGGTCGACGGCGAGGATCGCGTCGAGCACGGCGTCGGAGATTTGGTCAGCCACCTTGTCGGGGTGGCCCATGGAAACGGATTCGGAAGTGAAGAGTTGTCGGGCCATGTGGATGTGTGCGCTGGGGATCCCGCTCTTTCGGCAGAGAACCGCAAAAGCCGTAGCTCCCGAGGCGTGGGGCAAAGACGATAGCAAAAACTTCTCAGAGATTGGCGAGGAAGACCCGCCGCAGGGCCTCGAGCGTGCGGGCGCTGGCTCCCTTCTGGGTCTCGACGGCTTGCATGCCGCTCTCCCCCATCGCTTGCATGCGCTGCTGGTCGGCCAGCAGCGCCCCCAGTACGGGCCCAAGCTCGGCCGCGCCGGCGACGCGCACGGCCGCCCCGACGCGCTCGAGGAGCGCCGATTCCTGCAGAAAATTGCCGACGTGGGGCCCGTAGACGCAGGGTTTGCCCTGAGCGGCCGGCTCGAGCATGTTCTGGCCGCCGTGCTGCAGGAACGAGCCGCCCACGATCACGAGATCGGCCAGGGCGTACACGGCCTCCAGTTCCCCGATCGTGTCGACCAGCACCGGCCGCGAGGGATCGGGCTTCTCCCCGGCCCGCAGCCGCGTGAGCCGCTGAAGCTCCGGCAGTTCGCGCTCCAGTTCCTCCGCGCGCGCCGGATGCCGGGGAACGAGGATCAGCCGCGCGTCGGGCACCTGGCTGCGCCAGGCCTCGATGATCAGCCGCTCCTCGGGTGCATGCGTGCTGCCCGCTACCAGCGTGGGACCGCGCCCTTTCGGCGCGAGCAGCGCCGTCAGTTCAGGTTTGCGCTCACGCTCACCCGTGCGCAGTCCGTCGGCCTTGATGTTGCCCGTGACGATCACGCGCTCCGGCGCGGCACCCAAGGCCCGAAAGCGGGCCGCATATTCCTCATCCTGCGCGCAGAACAGCGAGATGCGCGTGAACTGGGGCAGGAGCGGCTTGAACAGGCGGTAGCGCGGAAAGCTGCGTTCGGTGATCCGGCCGTTGACGACCGCGATCGGAATCCGGCGCCGATTGGCGACACGCAGAAAGCTCGGCCAGAGTTCCAGTTCCACCAGCACGATCAGGCACGGATCGACGCCGCCGAGCAGGCGCTGCACGAGCGGCGAGAAATCCAGCGGGAAGCGCACCAGCGCGTGCCGAGGATACAACTGCGCCGCCACCGCCATGCCAGTGTCGGTGGTGGTGGAAAGCACGATCTCGTAGTCGCGCTCCAGCGCCTCGATCAAGGGTTTGGCGGCCTTGATCTCGCCCACCGAGACGCCGTGGATCAGGATGCGCTCGCGTCCGCCGGGCACGCGCCGTGGCGGCAACCGCCCGAAGGTGCGCTGGATCGAGAGCTTTCGAAAGCGCGCATCGAAGAGCCCGCGCGTGATCCACCAGGGCGAGCACACGAGGAAGGCCAGCGCCCACACGCTGTCGTAGAAGAAATGCAGCAGGAACCGGAAGAACCCGGGCGAGGGGTCGCCTTGGATGGCCTGCACGACGGTGCTCGCCACGGCAAAAGCGGATCGCGGGAATCAGGACGGACGCGGCGGGTTGCCCGGCCGCGGCTGCTGTCGGCGCGCGAGGTCGAAGGCCATGCTGGCCGGCACCTGCGGGCGGGCAGGCGTGCGCTGCGCGACCGGCGCGGGCGTGCTCTCGGGCCGGCGCACCTCGATGCGCATCACCAGGCTCGAGACCTCGTCCTCGATCGTTCCGAACAGCTTTTGGAACAGCGCAAAGCCTTCCTGCTTGTAGATGTTCTTGGGATCCTGCTGGGCGTAGGCGCGCAGGTGGATCCCCTGCTTGAGGCTGTCGATCGCGTACAGGTGGTCCTTCCAGCGCTGGTCGATGGCATTGAGCAGGATGTAGCGTTCCACCTGACGCATCAGGTTGTCGCCCATCTCGCTCTCGCGCTCGGTGTAGCGCTGCTCGAGCACCTGCAGGACCGGCGTGGGGTCGCCCCCCTTGTCGGTGGCGGCCTTGGCGAGTTCGATCGATAGCTCGAAGCCGAACTGGCGCTGGAACCAGGCCTGAAATCCGGACGCATCGAGGTGCCAGATCTCGAGCGCGTTGCGGCGCAGCGAGGCGGCGATCATCTCGACCACGGTCTCCTTGAGCAGCTTGCCTTCCAGCGCATTCTGCCGCACGCCGTAGATCGTCTTGCGCTGCTTGTCCATCACGTCGTCGTATTCGAGCAGGTTCTTGCGGATCTCGAAATTGCGATCCTCGACCTTGCGCTGGGCGCGCTCAATCGCGCGCGTCACCATGCCCGACTCGATCGGCACGCCTTGCTTCATACCGAGCTTCTCCATGAAGTTCTTGACCCAATCGCGGTAGAAGATCCGCATCAGATCGTCCTCCAAAGACAGATAGAAGCGCGAGCGTCCGGCGTTGCCCTGGCGGCCGGAGCGACCGCGAAGCTGGTTGTCGATGCGGCGCGCTTCGTGACGCTCGGTTCCGAGCACGTACAATCCGCCCAGCGCCAGCACCTCGGCTTCGTCCTTGTCGCAGGTCTCGCGCACCCGCTTGCGGATGGCGTCGATCTCGGCGAGTTTCTCGAGGTCACCCTGCACCAGGCCGGCCTCCTCGAGCGCCTTGTTGAGGCGATACTCGAAGTTCCCGCCCAGCTTGATGTCCGTGCCCCGGCCGGCCATGTTGGTCGCGACCGTCACGGCGCCCTTCTCCCCCGCCAGCGCGACGATCTGCGCCTCGCGTTCGTGGTTCTTGGCGTTCAGCACGCTGTGCGGGATGTTGCGAGCGGTCAGAAGCTTGGAGAGGTGTTCGCTCTTCTCAATCGAAGTGGTGCCCACGAGAATCGGCTGTCCGGGCTTGAGCGCGGGCAGCGGCTTGTCCTCATGGTCCTTGCGGCCCTCGGCGCGTCCGCCGTGCACGTCTTCGATCTCCTGAACGATCGCCTCCCACTTTTCGTCCCCGGTGCGGTAGACGGTGTCGACCATGTCCTTGCGCGCGATCGGCAGATTGGTCGGAACCGACAGCACATCGAGGCTGTAGATTTTCAGGAATTCACCTGCTTCGGTTACGGCCGTGCCGGTCATGCCCGCGAGCTTGCGGAACATCCGGAAATAGTTCTGATACGTGATCGTCGCCAGCGTTTGATTCTCCTGACGCGGGGGCAGGCCTTCCTTGACCTCGACGGCCTGATGCAGGCCCTCAGACCAGCGGCGGCCGTGCATCTTGCGGCCGGTGAACTCGTCGACGATGACGACTTCGCCGTTCTCGAGGACATATTCCTTGTCGCGCTGGTACAGGCTGTGCGCGCGCAGGGCATTCTCGATGAAGTGCGGCCAGTCCTCGTTGGGCGGCTGGAAGAAGCTCTGCACCCCGACCATGCGTTCAGCGGTCTCGATGCCCGCCTCCTTCAGCACGGCCTGGCGCTCCTTCTCCTTGACTTCGTAGTGCTCGTCGCGCTTCAGCGCGCGGGCGATCTGGTCGGCGAGCGCGTACTTGTTGCCCGATTCCTGCGCGGGTCCCGAGATGATCAGCGGCGTGCGCGCCTCGTCAATGAGGATCGAGTCGACTTCGTCGACGATCGCGAAGGAGAGGATCTTCTGAACCTGATCCTCGGTCTTCGACTTCATGTTGTCGCGCAGATAGTCGAAGCCGAACTCGCTGTTGGTGCCGTAGACGATGTCGCACAGGTACACCGGCTGACGCTCCCAGGGCGTCATGTCGGACTGAATCGCCGCCACGGCGACGCCGAGGTAGTCGAAGATCGGGCCCATCCACGACGCATCGCGGCGCGCGAGATAGTCATTGACCGTGACCAGATAGACGGTCTCCCCGGACAGGCAGTTGAGGTACAGGGGCAGCGTCGCGACCAGCGTCTTGCCCTCGCCCGTGCACATCTCCGCGATCGCGCCCTGGTGCAGGATGATCCCGCCGACCATTTGGACGTCGAAGTGCCGCATGCCCAGCGTGCGCACCGAGGCCTCGCGGACCAGCGCAAAGGCCTTCGGCAGGATGTCGTCGAGCGTCACTTCGCCGGCGGCGACCTGCCGCTTCCACTCGGCCGTCTGGGCGTGGAACTGCTCGGCCGTGAGCGACTTCGCCCAGGCCTCGTTGGCGTTGATCGCCTGAACCAGGGGAACCAGCTTCTTCACCACGCGCTCGTTGCGCGCGCCGAAGATGCCCTTGAGGCCGCGTCCGATGTCGCTGCCGAACTTCTGGAGTTTGTCGCTGAGTTGATCCCAGTCCATCGTGGTCGCTTTCCCCCCCAGGATTGCCAAGGGGGGCAAATAGTAGAGACCATTCCCCGCTCCAATGGAAGGGAAACGGGACGGGAAACCGCTCCCTAGCCCTTCTGCAGCATCCGGGCAATCAGGGGGAAGAGCACTTCCCGGGGATAGGGCTTGTGCAGGAAGGCGGTCGCCTGCGGCATGTCCTCGCGATGGATCGAGGAGGCGGTGGCCATCAGCACGGGCAGACGCGCGGTCCGCTCGTGGGCGCGCAATTCCTCGAGCACTTCTTCACCGTTGTACTCCGGCATCGAGTAGTCGAGCACGATCAGGTCGGGCAGCGGATCGCGCGCGATCCGATCGAGCACCTGACGCCCGTCGTAGGCGAGCTCGACCTCGTAGCCGCGCGCATGCAGCAGGGCGCCGAGTCCGCGACACACGTCCTGCTCGTCGTCCACGACGAGGATTCGCGCGCGCTTGGCTCCTTCACACTCGACCTTGGCGAGCTCCTCGGCGATGCGGCGCAGATCGCGGTGTGTCGGAAGGCCCTCGCGCGCCCACGCATCCTCGATGCGCTGCTTCAGGTCGCGATTGTGCTGCTTCAGTTCAAGCCACGCGTCGTAGTCAGGATTGTCCTCGCGCACGTCCAGATCGTCGTGCGTGTCGACGGAGAAGAAGACCTCGTGTCCCACGAGATACTCCTGCACGACGAATTTCATGAAGGGGTAGCGCTCGTTGCCTAGTCGCAAGGTGTAGCGCGCGCAGGAGGGGCCGTCCTCGGAGTGGCGCGGGCGGTCGAAGGCGGCCAGCAGTTCCTCGCTGTTACTGGCTGCTTGGATTGCGCCAAGGTTGGCGCGCGTCTGCGAGCTGCCCGTCCGAGGCCAGGCCTGTTCCAGGTAGATCCGGATCGCCCGATTCACGAGCGCGGGAGATAGCTCGTGAAGTCGCATGGTCAGCGCGCGTGAACCGGCTGCGCGGCAGCGTTGGGGGCCGTCCCTGCGGGGCGGATCGAGCCGATCAGGCTGCGGATGTCGGAACATCCGGCGCTGTCGAGCAGTTCGTCGAGTTCCTGCTCGAGCCGGCCGATGAGACCGGGATCCCCGAAGGAGGCGGTGCCGACCTGCACCGCGGAGCAGCCCACCACCAGGAACTCGAGGATGTCCGTGGCGCACATCACGCCGCCGCATCCGATCACGGGGATCCTGACGCTGCGAGCGCACTCCCACGCGCAGCGCAGCGCAATCGGCTTGATCGCCGTGCCCGAGTAGCCGCCCTGCACGGTGTGCAGGCCGGGGCGGCCGCTCTTCCAGTCGACCTTCATCCCGAGCACGGTGTTGACCGCCGTGATGCCGTCCGCGCCGGCGGCCTCGACCGCGATTGCCAGATCGCTGATGCGCGAGACATTGGGCGAGAGCTTGGCGAACACGGGCTTCTTCGTGGCCTGACGCACGCGCTCGATGACGCGCGCCGCCATGGTCGGGTCCGTGGCGAAGGGCAGCTTGCCCTCCTGCACATTGGGACAAGAGAGGTTGACCTCGAGCGCATCGATGGCCGGCTCGGAATCGAGGATGCGCGCCAGCTCGACGAAGTCCTCGATCTTCTCGCCGCCGATGTTCGTGAAGACCAGCGTGTCCACGCTCGCGACCGCCGGAACCACGTCGCGGAGGTATGCCTCGATCCCGCGATTCTCCAGCCCGATCGAGTTGAGGAAGCCCGCCTCGGTCTCGCAGATACGGGGCAGGGGGTTGCCCGGCCGGGGCTTGAGCGTCACGGTCTTGCTGACCAGCCCGCCCACGCGCGAGAAGTCGACCATGTGCTGCATCTCGACGCCATGACCGAAGGTGCCCGAGGCCGAAAGCACCGGGTTGCGCAGGGAGAGTCCGCAGAAATCGACCGAAAGCCGCGCCATGCGCCGTGGAGCCTACGCAAGCGAGGCGACTGAGGCAATCCTGGGCCTAGTGGCGCGATTCCCGGCCAAACAGGCTGGTTCCCAGCAGGAGCACCGCTCCCACCGTGATGCACGAATCGGCCACGTTGAAGGTCGGGAAATGCCAGTCAAAGGCCGCAAAGTAGACGTCGATGAAGTCCCGCACCTTGCCGAAAGGGTGCCCGTCGTGGGGATCGTCGAGGAACAGATTGTCGTACAGGTTGCCCATTGCGCCGGAGAGCACCAGCACCAGCGCGGTCACCGTGATCGGCTTGGATGCGGGGGTGCGCACCAGCAGGTAGATCAGGAACAGCACCGCGACCACGCGACCGCCGATCAGCAGGTAGGGAAACTCGCCCAGCTGACCGAAGGCGGCACCGGGGTTGAGCGTCAGCATGAAGGAGAGCCACTCCCCCATCAGCGGATAGCGCGGGTGGGACAGGAGACCGCACTCATGCGGCGTGAGCTGTCCCTCTTCCTGCAGGCGCCCGATCCAGCCGAAGACGACAGCCTTGCTCCACAGGTCGGCGACCAGCAGCGCGAGAACGATGCTGAAGCGACGGAGCAGAGCCGAGCGAGGGGGCCGGGCGGGCTCCAGACTCACAGCTTGCCTTCTTCCTCCTTGCGCTGGCAGGCAATGCAGTTGCGGGCATGGGGCATCATCTTCAGGCGCTCCTTGAGGATCGGCTGCTCACAGGATTCGCAGGTACCGTAGTTCCCGGTCTTGATGCGCTCCAGGGCCGCGAGCACTTCGCGCATCGTGTTCTCGTCGCGCTCGAGCAGTTGCAGGGAGAACTCTTGAAAGTAGCTGTCCGCGCCGCCCTCGGTGGAGGATTCCTGCGGCTGCGAGTGCTCGCCCAGAGCCTCCTCCTCGAGTTTGTCGATGTCGCCGCTGAGCATGGCCAACAGCGCCTCGAGTCGGGCCTTGTAATCTTCCAGGTCCTTGGGGCTCAGCTTCTTCATGGGTGCGTGGATGGGGGGCTGGAGGGAAGGGGGAAAAAGGGTAGCCACGAGCGAAAAAAAACGCAAGCCTAAGCAGGCGATGAGCGATCTGGCCCCCGCCCTGCGAGCCGCGCTGGCGGATTTTCTGGAAATCCTGCGCGCGGAGGCGGGACTGTCGGGCAACACGCTCAGCGCTTACCGGACCGATCTCACCGGTTTTCTGAGCCGCATGCAGGCCCGCGGCCACAGCCGTCCCGCCGAGGTGCGGGCCGGGGCCATCGTCGACTGGCTCGAGGCGCGGCGCGGCGCGGGCCGTGCCGAGGCCTCGATCGCGAGGGAATTGGTGGCGGTGCGCATGTTCTTTCGCACGCTCGTGAGAGAAGGCGAACTCGACAGCGATCCGACGCTCCTCTTGGCTGCACCCCAGATTTCCCGGATCCTGCCCCACACGCTCACCGTGCCGCAGGTCGAAGCGCTGCTGCGCGCGTGTCAGGGCACGCACCCCCTGCAGCAGCGCGACCACGCTCTGATCGCCCTCCTTTACGCCAGCGGAGCGCGGGTCAGCGAAGCGGTCGGTTTGTCGACGCAGGGCCTCGAACAGGAACTGGGCATCGTGCGCCTGTACGGCAAGGGATCGAAAATGCGGTTGGTGCCGCTAGGCGCCCGCGCCCGCGAGGCCCTGACGGTCTGGCTCAACGAGGGCCGCCCGCGCTGGCTGGCGGGAGTCAAGGCCGATGCGGTGTTCCTTTCTCGAAGGTGCAACCCCCTGTCTCGAATCGATGCGTGGCGCCGCGTGCGCCTGGCCGCGCGGAGAGCTGGAATCGCGGAGGACATTTCACCGCACACACTGCGGCATTCCTTTGCGAGCCACCTGGTGGAGGGCGGAGCGGACTTGCGGGCGATTCAGGAGATGCTGGGGCATGCGTCGATTCGCACGACCGAAGTGTATACGCATCTGGATGCGGAGCACGTGACGGGGTTGCATCGGTTGTATCATCCTCGCGGCTGAGCGGCTGAACTGCTCCAGACCGCTGGACGTTTTTTAGAGAGCAATTCTGCCCCGCAGGGTCAGCACCTCTTTGACCGTCAATCGCCGCGGGAGGATGCCAAGCGCGGAAGCGGATGACTCCTTCAGGCAGTCGCGCGTGATCTCGCGCACA
>Ga0208361_1000128_pt1 | contig 27751 bp, 22 predicted proteins | sample LakMenEpi05Aug10_FD_150670 | JGI IMG/M metagenome (GOLD analysis project Ga0208361, IMG submission 150670) | Freshwater microbial communities from Lake Mendota, WI - 05AUG2010 deep hole epilimnion (SPAdes) | ecosystem: Environmental > Aquatic > Freshwater > Lake > Epilimnion/Euphotic zone ... | reverse complement strand
GGTCGGCGAAACCGTTGTTTATCCCCATCACGGAGCGGCTCTCATTGAAGCAATCGAGACCCGGACCATCAAAGGCGAAGAGAAGATCTATCTAGTACTGAAGGTTGCGCAAGGCGATCTCACAGTACGAGTCCCAGCAGAAAACGTTGACTTGGTTGGCGTTCGCGATGTTGTTGACTCATCAGGTCTTGAAAGAGTCTTTGGAGTCCTACGCCAGCCTTACACCGAAGAGCCCACTAACTGGTCTCGTCGCTACAAAGCTAACCTTGAAAAGCTTGCATCAGGCGATGTCATCAAAGTCGCTGAGGTTGTCCGCGATCTCTTCCGTCGTGATCTTGACCGTGGTCTTTCTGCGGGCGAGAAGCGCATGCTTGCAAAAGCTCGCGCGATTTTGATTTCCGAACTTGCACTCGCAGAAAACACTGACGAGGCCAAGGCTGAATCAATCCTCGACGAGGTGCTCGCTTCTTAATCGGCTCATCGCTGTGAGCGTCTCATGAGTCAAACACCCACTAGCGCTGCAATCATTGCGGGCGCAGGTATGGGGCATCGTCTCGGAGCAGATATCCCAAAAGCGCTGATTCAAATCGATGGCATAACGCTGATCGAACGCGCATTTACTGCACTCTCAACCGTAGTTGATGAAATCATTATCACCGCACCTGCGGGATATGAAGCAGAATTTCAAAAGATTGTGGGAGAAAGCGCAACCGTCATTACTGGCGGGGTTCTACGAAGTGATTCGGTCAATCTAGCCTTGAACTCTTTATCTCCTTCAATTAATTATGTACTCGTCCATGATGCTGCTCGGGCGCTTGCTTCGGCCGATCTTGCTTCGAGAGTCTTGGGCGAACTTCGGGGTGGAGAGAGCGCAGTCGTTCCTGTCATCCAAGTCGTAGACACCATCAAGGAGATTGATCGTGATGGTTATGTCAGAAACACCCCTGATCGCTCTGCTTTAAAGGCAGTACAGACCCCGCAAGGGTTTGCCCTTGATGTCCTCAAGCGCGCACATGCCGCAAGTGAAGATGCCACCGATGACGCAGCTCTCGTTGAAGCTCTAGGAATTAAAGTTAAAACCATTACTGGTGAAGCGCGTGCTATGAAGGTCACAAACCCTGAAGATATTGCCATTGCAATTACTCATCTCCGTAACGCGCAAGCCAATCTCTTGGTTGGTGTCGGAACCGATGCTCATGCATTCTCAACAGATCCTGCACGCGAATTGTGGCTAGCTGGAATTTATTGGCCAGACGTTAATGGAGTTGATGGACATTCTGATGGCGATGTTGCAGCCCATGCAATCTGTGATGCGTTGTTTAGCGCAACAGGTATGGGCGACCTTGGTTCGAACTTCGGAGTCTCTGATCCACAATATTCTGGAGCATCCGGAACAACCTTGCTCAAAGAAACTCTGGAACGAATTACTCGCGCGGGATTCGTCATTAAGAATGTTGCGGTGCAAATTGTTTGCAACAAACCAAAGATCGGTCCTCGTCGTAGCGAAGCGATTTCGGCGCTATCAGCAGCTCTCGGTGGCGCTTCAGTATCGGTTACTGCAACGTCGACTGATGGTTTGGGATTCACGGGCGAAGGCAAGGGAATCTCTGCCATCGCGACCGCTTTAGTTGAGAAGAAGAATTAGGATTCACTCATGAGCGCGCTTCGACTATACGACACTGCCCAACGCGCAATTCGCGATTTCCAGCCCCTCGCGCCGGGCAAAGTCTCGATGTATGTCTGTGGAGCCACCGTCCAAGCTGCTCCCCATGTTGGCCATATCCGCAGCGGAGTTAACTTCGACATCTTGCGACGCTGGATGAGCGCTACTGGATATGACGTCACATTTATCCGCAATGTCACCGATATTGATGACAAGATCTTGCATAAGGCTGTTCACGAAGAGATTCCGTGGTGGGCGGTAGCCATGAAGTATGAGCGCGCATTTGCTCAAGCCTATGAAGCACTTAATGTTTTGCCACCGACCTACGAGCCACGCGCTACAGGACATATCACTCAGATGATTGAACTTATGAAGACTCTCATCGAGAATGGTTCTGCTTATGCACCAGGTAATGGTGATGTTTATTTGGAAGTGAGAAAACTCAAGCGTTACTTGACGCTCTCTAATCAGAAACTCGATGACTTGATGCCTGCCGGTGATGCAGATGAAACGTATAAGAAAGATCCGCGAGATTTCGCGCTTTGGAAGGCAGCTAAGGCCGGGGACCCATCATGGCCAACTCCCTGGGGAGATGGTCGTCCAGGTTGGCATCTTGAATGTTCTGCAATGGCACATGCATATCTAGGTTCTGAATTTGATATTCACGGAGGCGGATTAGATCTGATCTTCCCGCATCACGAAAATGAGATTGCCCAATCTGAAGCTGCTGGTTATGGATTCGCCCAACTCTGGATGCACAATGCATGGGTCACAACATCCGGTGAGAAAATGAGTAAGTCACTTGGTAATTCCCTACAGGTGATGGAAGTTCTTAAGCGGGTTCGTGGAATCGAACTTCGTTGGTATCTAGGAAGTGCGCACTACCGATCCATGCTTGAGTTCTCCTTTGAAGCGCTGGATGAATCTGCTACCGCTTTCCGCCGAATAGAGAACTTCCTTACTCGTGCACGCGAAGCCACTGGCGCTCTTGCAGAGCCTGTGATTGCACCTGAATTTGCCGCCGTAATGAACGACGACCTCTCTGTTCCACAAGGATTAGCCTTGATTTCAGAGTGGTTACGAGCTGGAAATAGCGCGCTCACATCTAACAATAAGGCTGAAATCTCTAAGTTTGCTGCTTATATTCGCGGAGCTTTAAACATATTGGGCTGCGATCCATACGATCCTGCTTACGGTTCCACCAACAGCACAGACCTCACTACCGCTGTCGATGGCCTGATTGCACTGTTACTAGAACAACGCGAAGCCGCACGCGACCGTAAAGATTTTGCTGCTGCGGATTCAATCCGTGATCGCATCACTGCAATGGGAATCTCCATTGAAGACACCCCGCAAGGACCGAGATGGAGTATCAGCTAATGGCAAGACCTAATCGCAAACCCGATAATAAGCCGCCGAAAAAAGGTAAGCGTTCACTTCGCGGCAAAGGTCCAACTCCCAAGGCCGAGGATCGTCCGTATCACAAGAAGTACAAGTCTAAGGAAGAGAATCAACGCAAGCGCACAGAACGCAAGCGCATTGATGCGAAGCGCGGAGATGCTAAACGCAGCGATTCTCGACGTCCTGACCGTAAGCGTGACTATCGCCGCGATGCAAAAGAACATGTTGATACCGTCGCAGGCCGTAACGCCGTTGTCGAAGCTTTACGCGCTGGCATTCCTGCCAAAGAGTTAGTTGTTGCTGTCGGCGTGGATGTTGATGAGCGCCTGAATGAGAGCATCCGTCTTGCTCAGAAGATGGGTATCGGAATCAAGGAAGTTGAACGTCGCCAGATCGAGAACATGACTGGTATCGCTAATCACCAAGGCGTTGCACTTGTTGTCAAACCATTCCAATACTCATCCCAGAAAGAGATATTTGCGCGCGCAGCTGACCCCGCACTCTTCATTGCGGTCGATGGAGTCACAGATCCACGCAATATCGGAGCTATTGCTCGAAGCGCTGCTGCATTTAGCGCGGATGGACTTTTGATTCCAGAACGTCGCAATGCATCGCTTACTGCTGCTGCATGGAAAACCTCAGCTGGAGCCGCAGCCCGCCTGCCCATCGCTCAAATCACCAACCTCTCTCGCTCGATAGAGGACGCAAAAGCCTATGGATGCTTCATTGTGGGCCTCGATGGCGATGCCGATACCACGATTGATGCGATGGAAATTGCTGATCAGCCTCTCTATGTCATCGTCGGAAGTGAAGGAAAAGGACTTTCTCGCCTTGTGCGAGAGAAGTGCGATCTACTCATATCTATTCCTATGAGTAGCGCAGTTGAATCACTCAACGCCAGCGTTGCGATGTCGATTGCGCTCTATGCGATTGATCGGAAACGGAATGTCATATAACCGTTTCATAGCCCTAGGGGATTCGATGACCGAGGGCATGCAAGATGAAATCATCAACGGCAAATACCGTGGTTGGGCTGACCGCGTTGCTGATGTAATGGCGCGACACTATGAGAACTTCACTTACGCAAATCTTGCGATTCGTGGCAAGTTGGTTGGACAAGTTCATGACGAGCAAGTTCCGATAGCGCTAGGACTTGTTAATGGTCCATCGACCATTATCTCCTTTCATGCTGGCGCTAATGATGTAATCCGACCTAAGTATGATCCGGCGAAAACAATTGATACTTATAACAGCGCAGTTGATACTCTTATCAAAAGTGGCGCATCATTAATGCTCTTCTGTGTTATGGAAGATACCGGCAAGAAAAATAAGACAGCCCAGATTTGGCAAGAACGATTTGCAATCTTTAATGAGAATGTCAGACAGAAAGCAAACTCGGTAGGCGCAATACTTTTTGATCCTAATCACGATGAATTCTGGCGCGATACGCGATTCATTCACCACGATCGTCTACACCTCAACTCTGAAGGTCATCGTCGCGTCGCACAAGCCGTCCTGGCGCGCTTGAACCTGCCGCACGATCAAGATTGGCGCACGCCTCTGCCACCTGCCGAACCACAATCAGTATTGGAGAAAACCCAAGTAAACCTTCATTGGTTTGGCGCATATGCCGTTCCATGGATGATTCGTCGCGCCAGACGTAGATCTTCAGGCGATGGCAGAAGTGCTAAATACCCCGCACCAATCAGTTGGAAACGTTAGAAAGTAAGGACTGTCCAGCTCCATTTATAGGTTCCAGGCTTGATGCGATATTTCGCCAACGTATCTGGACCGCATGAAGCAGTACCAACACCTCGTTGAATCGCATCAATAGTCACCACGGTATTTCCTGATGGTTGTACAAAGACATTATGGGTTGCATCAGCAAGGTCGGTTGATCTCATCGGTGTAATCGTGACCATGCGAGGTTTATCGAGTTGGAAGTAGAGCCCGTGATTGGTCTGATTTGTCAGAGTAAACCAACGCACTCCCGCATGACCACCATTTTCTTGTGGCTTCACATATGGCACATACTGTTGAGCAACCGTGGAATTCCAGCGATGAACTTTGCCAATAGAGCGATCAGGCATCGTCTCAAATGGTCCAGTGCCGAAATATGTAAGTTGATCGAGATTTCCGTGAAGTTCAAAGTTGATTCCAACGCGGGCAACATCATCAAGTTGTTTAGGAAGTATGACTTCATCAGTCACTCTCAAACCTGATTCGACTGATTCCACAGTCTGGATGTGCTTGATGGTTATGCCGGCACTTGTCTTCCATGAATGTGTGATCTTGGTGATTCCACCTTTGCGAGACACAGTAGATGAATCGCGGCGGATGTTTCGAAGTCCCCAGGTTTCCCACTTGGAAGCAATATGGCCAATCGCATCGTTATCAGTCGGTGCGCGCCAAAGCGTGAGACGCGGAGCAACTTCACCGAATGGCAAGATTATGGCGCCTTCTGCATTGACGTATTCCTGTGGTTTCTTGGCAAGTTTGGCTTTAGGAAGTGGTTTAGATGGCAGAGCAATCTGTTGCCATGCAACTTCATGACCGAGGTGAGCCCATGGCGTGCTGGTTGCAAGTACTAGCGAGAAGTTAACGAAACGTTCGCCAGCATTTGAATCAGCTTTGAGAGCGCTGGCTGGAAGCGAGAATAGGGCCTTTTTACGGGGCTTTACCGTAGGAAGTTTCACATCAGCGGTTGAGGTCACTTTGCCATTGACCGTCACTTCATAACGTAATTTCACATCGCGAAGATCAACGAAGAAGTTCTTGTTGAAAATCTCAAACTTTCCGGTCTTAAGGTTCTTGGCTGTAATCGTGATGGGCGAGGCAATGTACTTGAACTCTTGTAAGGCAGGTTTAGGAGTGCGATCCGGGAAGAACATTCCGTCACAGACGAAGTTGCCGTCATGTTTAGTTTCGCCGTAGTCACCACCGTATGCCGAACGGACCGTGCCATCCTCAAGCGTCTGATCAAGGCCGTGATCCCACATCTCCCAGATGAATCCACCTTGGAGGCCAGGCAGTGTGTGAATCGCTTCCCAATACTCAGCAAGAGTTCCATTGCTGTTACCCATGGCATGTGTGTACTCGCACATAATCAACGGACGATCAGCTTTCTTAGACTTTGCGTACGAGATGATTGCTGAAATGTCTGGGTACATCGGACAAACGACATCAGTGAGATCGTAATTAGCAGTCCAGTTGCCGCGAATTGCACCTTCATAATGAAGGGGACGCGATGGATCAAAATAACGAGCATAAGCAGCAGCAGCGCGGTGATTTAAACCAGCACCCGATTCATTACCCAGCGACCACAAGATGACTGAGGCATGATGGATATCGCGCTGAATCATGCGCGCTACGCGATCGACCCATGCGTTGAGGTACTTCTGATCATTGCAGAGTGTGTTCTGGAAAGCATGTGATTCGATATTTGCTTCACCGACGACATAGAAACCAAGTTCGTCACAGAGATCCAAGAAAGCTGGGTCATTTGGGTAATGCGATGTACGCACAGCATTGAAGTTCCAACGCTTGAGTTCGAGAAGATCCTGACGCATCAGATCGCGGCTAAGAACTCGTCCAGTCTGGCGGTTGAAATCGTGGCGGTTGATGCCGTAGATGATGACGGGCTGGTCGTTGACCAAGAGCTCATTTCCATCGATTTCGACGCTACGGAAGCCAACTTTCTGACTTGTGACCTCGATGACCTGACCTGAAGGATCGATTAATTCATACTCAACGTCATAGAGAGTCGGAGATTCTGCCGACCACGGCGATACTCCGGGGATGCGGATTGAGAGTTCAAGCGGACCCGGAATAACAGGTTCGGTCGCTAGCCACGCTTCATAATTTGGTTTGGGAATGTTTCCATCCCAGAAGGTTCCAAGGAAGTAATCATCTCCAGCTTGTTTCTCTGCTGCACTCTTTTCGGTCCATTGCGGAGCTTTGCGGTTGATGACCGTCGCGGTGACATCTGCGCTCTTAATTCCTAAGACTCTGACTCGAAGTTTGTAATTGGCAATGTCAGCTTCATTGATGGAGTTGATGTGTGCTCGAACATTCAATGTGCCAACCTTGTTGTTAGCTTCTAATCCTGGCGTTGCATAGAGTCGCTCAATGAAGACATGTTCGGTTGCAAAGAGTTTTACCGAGCGAGTAATTCCACCATGCCACCATTGATCTTGATCTTCGATGAAAGTTGAATCTGACCACTTAATTACTTTGATCTGAACTCGATTGGAGCCACCGTTGATGAAATCGGTAATATCGAACTCCGACGCTAAATGAGAATCCTTCGCTACGCCAACTTCCTTGCCATTGATGGAAAGAATCGCGACTGATTCAAATCCTCCAATAGAGAGCACTACTCGTTTGTTCTTCCATGAAGATGGAAGTGAGAATTCGCGCTCGTAAATGCCGGTGGGATTCTCTTGGGGCACAGATGGAGGAAGCTGTGTAAATGGCATTTGGACATTTGTGTAGATCGGCTTATCTCCAAATGGTTGCTGGCCATTGATCATCGTCCATAAACCTGGAACAGGAATTGATTGCCAACGCTTGCTTGGCTCCTGATCAGGACGATCCAAAAGTTGGAAATTCCAATCCCCATCGAGCGAAATCGACATAAGGTGGCCGATATTGAGCATCGGCAGGCGATTAACCGAGGTCGTCTCGGGGCTCATCCAGATAGGCGTTGGCATGGTTCGCGAATTGTTCCATGCGCCTGGAAATAAGCTCCGATGCGGGCTAGGTAGGGTGAACTTGAGGGTGAATTTAAGGGAAAAGGAGGAAATTTCACCCCGCTCATGAGTTGAAGGCGGATGATGGAGTCATGGCATCACCCCTGGTCTATCGCAAGAGACTCATCAACGCGATTAATGCACCGGGGCACCATGTCATCTACATCTATGGCCCTGCCGGTTACGGAAAAACTACCTTGGCGAAGCAATGGATGGAGTCACAAGATCAACCGACCGCGTGGGTTGAAGGATTCTCCACTTCCGATGCTGCTCAACTCTTTGAAGAGTTTCTGCTGGAAATCTGTCGAGTAGCGCCGCACCTCACGTCAAAACTGCACACGCTCCTTGAAGTTCGGGATGTTTCAATCGAACATATCGTTCAACTAACCCAAATTCTCGAATCAGATAAGACGCCATTCAATGTCGTTATTGATAATGCAGAAGAAATTCGTCAAATACATAACACCTTGTCCCTAGCAATCGTGCGATTGATGCCACGCCATATCAAATTAGTTCTCGTTACAACAACTTCACCTCGCTCAGAGTTTATTCAAGAAGCGGGGATTAACCGTTTCGCTGTTGTGAATTCCGAGGAACTCAAGTTCAATAATCTGGAAATTGAACAGTTAGCGCAAGAAGCGATCCCAGGTATTACGCATAAAGAAGTTGAACGAATCGCAGAACTCACTGAAGGTTGGCCGGCAAGTACAGAGATTGTTACATCGTTGCTAAGAGACAATCCTGATTTTCGCTCTCAACTCTCAACTTTGCGCCTTAAGGGAAAACATCAATTCTCCATTGAAGCAAATAGGGTTCTTGCAAAACTGGATGAACCTCAGCGCACTTTGCTTGAACAACTCTCGCTCTTACACATCATCACACCAGATGTGGCTTATAAGATTACCGGAAATGTAGATGCGGTACGTCAACTTACCCTGCTTAGTCAAGACTCAATCGTGGTATCTCAAGTCTCGCAATTGCCACCTAAATTCAAGATTCATCCAATCTTTCGCGATGCCTTAATTGATGAATTGCGACGAGGTGAAGATTTTGGCAAAAAAATCGAAGTTGTCATCGAAGTTTTATTGTCACAAAGTGATATCCGTCAGGCTACTTCGATGTTGGTAGAAATGGGTGAAACGCCGAAATTGCGCGAGATTTTGCAAGATTCGCAGCTATTAGGAGCAATCGGAGCGAGCATCCAAGATGCCATAACGAGATCGGCAATTAATGAGCTACGCGATTGGGTAACGGTGTCAGAGCATCTTCCTGGAAGTGGCTCTATTGGTAAAGCCATCATAAGTTTTTACATTGAGTTTCTTAGTGGTGACTTCACTTCAGCAGAGTCTCAAATCAATATTTTGGAAATAGAGCAAACACGACTCACTAAGGAGCAAGACAAGTCATGGAATGCTGATGTGCTTGCGCTGAAGTCATTGATTGCTTTTGCAAGAGGCAGAATCGAGGAAAACTGGAATAAGGCAATTGAGACCTATCAGGCAAATAACTCCGATACGTTGGCAACTTCAAGGCATCAGTTAACTTATCTGCAATTTGCACTGTGGGGCGCCTTCATAACAGATGACTACAGTCGTGTTAAGAAGATTTCGACGATTTTAGATGAAGTCATGGCAACGCAACAGCCAGCTTCCCGAAACTCCATCATTTCATCGATGCGTTGCCTCATAGCCGCTCATGAGGGCCGATTAATTGAGACGCAGAATTACTTAATGACTCCTATTTCTGTTGTGACCCATACTCAAGTGAGTGGTTTTTTTGGTCCATTTGGAACGAGATTTGCCGAAGCAATACTTGCAGGAGAGTCTGGCAAATTGGAAGAGAGCGTCTCCATTTTGCAGGTAAATGTGGATGATGGCTGCAGCGCCTCAAATTTCCCTGTTGCAATCGCATCGCTTGGCAGGCAGGGCTATCACCTTGCTCTATTACGAAGATATGAAGAGGCGTTGGCAAGCATAGAGAAAGCACGAGAATTGATTCGTTCGCATTCAATTTCAGACGAGATGAGCCATGTAGTTGATATGTGGGAAATCCGAGTAAGACATTTCATGATGGATAACGATCGGGTGCAAGAATTGTTAAAGCGCTGCAAACCCTCTTACTTTGTCCAATCATTTCAAGCAGCAGCAAGCATCGGTACTGGAAACTTTGCAAATACCGAGAAAATCATCAAAGGATTTGATCTCAGCATTCCGCGTCAAGCAATCACGTACTACTTGTTCAAAGCATATTTGCTGAAGGACTCACCTGCTGCGCAATTGAAAGCAGTAGCAAAAGCTGTTGATATCGGTTCGAAGCATGGTTACTTCCATCACTTTGTAACTCAGCGATCTGACATTCTTCAGCAATATATATCCCTTGCTTCCGAATCGCCTACTGCCTTTAACGAGAGGCTCGCTCGCGCCGCAGGAGAAGAGTTGAACAAGATGATGATTTCACAGGGCCAATCTGGGGATGCTCTGACACGACGCGAAGCAGATATCTTGCGACACCTTGCAACTGGTTTACCACTCAAAGAAATTGCAAAGAATCTCGGTATCTCCAAGAACACAATCAAGACTCACCTACGAAACCTCTATCGCAAGCTCGGCGCGGAGGATCGTAAGGATGCGGTAGAGAAAGGCAAGCGACTCCTGAAGGTGTAAAAAGAGGCTTTTCTCGCTTAGATTTCATACTTTTGTGTAGGGCTGACATACTTAGCCTCTGTTTCCGCCTCCCTAGCTCAGTGGTAGAGCATCCGCCTTGTAAGCGGAAGGTCGTCAGTTCAATCCTGACGGGGGGCTCCATTTACTTCAAGCAACTCGAACACAGAAGGCAGAATGTCGTGATGGAACTTATCTCTCAAGCAGCTTCTGAAGAGGACATTCCCACAATTCTAGAAATTGCTAATGCAAACCTTCTCTCGCTAAACCCCAATGAAAAGCGCATCGGAGAGATCGAGGCTCGCGAGTTTGTACGAGGTTTCTTTGATCCAGCAATTACGAGACTGACAAAACTCCATCCAGATGATGACTGGCAGAGCTTTATCACCCTTAATCCCGACACTTCGCGCAAGCGTTTCTATCTCGATATTTACACAAGGCCAGGCGCACAAACATTAGTTCCAACACTGGACTTGGCCATCGAACTTGCTCGTCAACATAATTCCGAGTTTCAACTCTGGTTAGGCACACAGTCCAACGATGTTGAGTACAAGAGCCTGCTGGAAAGTCGTGATTTCACGATTCTTCGTAAGTACTGGACTCTAGAGATGAAACTCCCAGCCATGTCTCAATCAAACTCGGGATCATCTGGGGTTATTCGCGAGATCAATCTCAACAGCAAAGAAGATATGCGCTCCTATTATGAGGTTCACCAAGACTCTTTCAGCAAGCACTTCGGTTTCATGCCGCGCCAGTTCGAAGAGTGGAGCGAGCTTGTGCTTCGTGACAAAGACGAGATCAATATGCAGGTATGGCTCATCGCCATAGATGGCGAAGATGTGGGCTTTGTAGATTGCAACGATGAGTTACTGCATGAGGACTCAGGTTATGTGTCAGGCCTCGGTGTACGACAGGCGTTTCACGGCAAAGGGCTCGGAGAAGCGCTGCTCCGCCATGCAATTGCGATCAACACCGAAATGGGGCGCTCAAAGCTCTGCTTGAATGTTGATGCGGGCAATGAAAGCGGAGCACTTCGACTATATGAAAAAGTGGGCATGAAGCCCTTCTCTGAGTGGCATCAATACGAAAATCTCAACTGGAGCAAGTGAACTCAATTTCAATTCACTAAATTGGACTCAGACTTCTCTCAGGAGGCAGAGTGCCAAACCCCTCAGTAGGCTTTCTGCGTGAATTCCGTTAGTGCATACGGTCGTAATATGGAAATTCAGCCTTGGCGAATTCCTTGGTTAACTCGATTGGTCTACAGCCAAGCTTTTGAATTTCTGATTGCTTTCGTCATCTTGATGAACGCGACATCTCTCGCAATTCTCACGATGCCTGATCTTGATCCATCAGTTCGTGAAGCTTGTGAACAACTTGATTTGATCTGTTTTGCAATCTACGGAGTCGAGCTAGTTCTGCGGATTCTTTCCTATGGAAAGCGGCCATGGGAGTTCTTCAAACAAGGTTGGAATATCTTCGACTTCTTTGTCATTGCAGCATCACCAATCTTTGCGGGCCAGACCGTGGTGTTACGACTACTTCGCCTTCTTCGCCTGGTTCGAATCTTCAGATTCCTACCTGAAGTACGAGTTCTTACCTCATCTATCGTTCGATCACTTCCCCCGTTGATGAGCCTTGCAGTCTTGATCTTCGTTGCGCTATTCATGTACGGAATGCTTGGTTTCTACATCTTTGGCGAAGGAGATGCCGACAATTGGGGCAGCATCACTCGTGCGATGACCAGCCTTTTCATCCTATTGACGCTAGAAAACTTCCCGAATTACCTCGAGGCTGGGGTAGCCATTAGTCCGTGGGCTCTGCCGTATTTCTTGTCTTATGTCTTCGTTGTGGTCTTTACCGTGCTCAACGTCCTTATTGGCGTGGTTCTTAACGCCATGGATGAAGCGCGCGAAGAGAATAAACAGCGCGTTATGCGAATGAACCAGCTCAGCGAGATAGTCGATGACGTTGAGTTGATGACCGAAGATGGCAAGATTTCGGCGGATGAAATGAAGAGCTTGCGCGAGAAAGTTGCTGCAATGGAGAAACTTCTAGAAGAGAAGTAAAGCTAGATACCTACTTTGATCTCTGAGTAACCCCGAAGAACAAAGGTTTCACGAAGCTCAGGTATCTCGGTCATCTGAATAGTTGGGAATCTTTCGAAGAGCGCAGGTAGGGATGTGCTGAGTTCAAGTCTGGCAAGGGGCGCCCCAAGACAGAAATGAATGCCGCCCCCAAAAGAGATGTGGTTGTTGGGATTTCGCTCGAGATTAATCTTTTCAGGATTATCAAAAACTAATGAATCTCGATTTGCAGAACCAAGGAGCGCAGCAATCTTTGCTCCGGTTGGGATTGTGACTCCATTGATTTCTGTCGGCGTCGTTGCAGTGCGCTCAAATAGTTGTAGCGGTGCATCAAATCGGAAGAACTCTTCCACGGCGGTCGCAGTTACTTCTCGAGGTCGAGTGCGGAGAGTTTCTGCGGCCTGTCCATCGTTCATGGCGGCGACAAACCCGTTTCCGAATGCATTGACGGATGCTTCATGACCCGCGTTGAGTAGTAGTACGCACGTAGCAATGAGTTCTCGCAACGTTAACGTCTCACCAGACTCTTCAACTCGTGCTAGCTCTGATACTAAATCGTTCGTGGGATTAGCCTTGCGATTCTCGACCATGTTTGTGATCATGGCTGCAAACTCGCTACTGGCATCTCGTGCAGCGGCTTCCTCTTCGGCAGAGACATCAAATTCATACATCTTCACGATGGCTTGTGACCATGGACGAAGATTGACTTCATCAGCTGGCGAAACTCCGAGAAGCTCAGCAATAACTCGCACTGGAAGTGGTTCTGCAAAGTCTGCCAGGAGATCGAATTCCCCTAACTCTTCGCAATTATCAAGGAGTTCATCAACAATCTTCTGAATGCGCGGCGCTAGGCGATCTATCTGGCCTCGATTAAAGGCTTTGGAAACAAGAGCGCGGAGTCGAGTGTGCTTTGCTCCTTCATTCTCCATAATGGAATCAGCATGGAGCCAGTTGAATGTCTCCCAGAGATCGCTCGGTTCTTGCGGTGTATAGATACGACCAAGGCTTTTAGAGCGCAATACTGCAGTCGCATCTGCATGTGTTGCAGCGAGCCAAATTTGCATCTCCTCATGCCACATAGGTCGACCATGTGCGCGAAGTTCGGAGAGCACGGGATAGGGGTTGAGAAGGAATTGCGGATCTTTGAGATTGAAAGAGTGCGCAAGTTCCATGCGTGTAGCCTACTTCTATGTCGCAACGGCAACGTGACTTCGATGTAGTGATCATCGGATCTGGATTCGGTGGATCAGTAGCGGCGCTGCGCCTGACAGAAAAAGGTTATCGCGTAGCTGTGATTGAAGCGGGTCGCCGATTTAAAGATAAAGACTTTCCTAAGACTTCATGGCGACTCTCTAAGTTTCTCTATTTGCCGCGTTTAGGTCTGCGCGGTATCCAGAGAATTCACGCGCTACCTGATGTTCTTATTCTTGCCGGTTCTGGAGTTGGTGGCGGATCACTGGTTTATGCCAACACTCTCTACATGCCACCTGATAGTTATTTCAATGATTCACAGTGGAAATCAATCACGGATTGGAAAGCAGAACTCACTCCTTGGTATGACCAAGCGTCACGAATGTTGGGAGTTGCGGAGAATCCATACTTCTCAGCTTCTGATCAAGCGATGAAAGATGCTGCGGATGCAATGGGTGTAGGACACACATTCAAGATGGCGCCTCTTGGTGTGCACTTTGGTCAAGGCCCAGGCGTCATAGAGAAAGATCCGTATTTTGGGGGAGTTGGACCGGATCGACATGGCTGCCAGCAATGTGGTGCTTGCATGACCGGATGTCGTTTCAATGCGAAGAACACTCTGCCAAAGAATTATCTGGGGCTAGCCGAAAAGGCTGGCGCTGTTGTCTTTCCGGACACCACAGTTGAGAAGATCGAACAACTTTCACATGGCGGTTGGAAAATAACGGCGCGAAAGAGCACTGCGTGGTTTGGTGGCAAGCAAACCTTTACAGCAGGCGAAGTTGTTGTGGCAGCAGGTACTTATAACACTCAGAAGTTATTGCATAAGATGAAAGATTCAGGGGCACTATCGAATCTGTCCAGCGCACTTGGTAAGTTGTCGCGTACTAATTCAGAGGCCCTAACAGGTGCGATCATGCCGCATTCAAGTGAGATCGATTTCTCAAAAGGCGCTGCAATTACTTCATCCTTCTTCCCTGATGAACATACCCATGTTGAGCCAGTGAGGTATGGAAAAGGCTCTAATTTCATGGGCTTACTCCAGACCGTGATGACAGACGGGGAGAGATCAAAAGATCGTCGATCGATGTGGATCAGGACAATATTGAAGAACCCAGCAATGTTTCTCAAGATATTCGATGTGCGAAAGTGGAGTGAGCGAACCGTTATTGCTTTAGTGATGCAGAATGTTGATTCCGCTATGACGGTGCGAGGCAAGCGCGGGATATTTGGGTGGAGACTTACATCAAAGAACGATGCAGAGAATCCAAATGCAACTTATATACCGGCAGCGAACGAAGTAGTTAGAAAGATTGCTGATAAGTATGGCGGTACTCCTGGTGGACATATCGGCGACTTGATTAGCGCTCCCTTTACTGCGCACTTCGTGGGTGGATGTGTGATTGGTTCTTCAGCTGACACTGGCGTCATCGATCCATATCACCGCGTGTGGAACTACCCCACACTTCATGTTGTTGATGGATCTAGCGTCACAGCAAATCTGGGAGTAAATCCATCGCTAACAATTACTGCACAAGCCGAGCGCGCATTCTCAATGTGGCCGAATAAAGCTGAGCCAGATCCACGACCAGCTCAAGGAAGTTCCTACAAAAAAGTGAACGCAGTAGCGCCACTTAAGCCTTTTGTGCCAGAGCACGCTTACGGAGCTTTACGCCTGCCCGCGAAGTCGTAGCGTTTCTTTCAAGCGGCGGTTTGGATTGAGCGTCATCGGATAGCTCGGATCGCGATAAAAGTCCTGCAAAATCTTCTTCACTAGTTCAGGTTTTTCTTTGAGTACTGCATGTGATGTGCCAGGAACGATTGCGAGCTGTCCATGAGGAATTGCCTCAAAGAGTTCGACCGTGTGTTCATTGCTGAAAGGTTCGTCATCACCTGCCAGAACCAGCGTCGGGCACTTGATTTTCTTCAATTGAGCTTTAGTCATGCGTGGTTCAGAGGCCCAGACTTTATGTGCCTTATGAATGATTTCGACCAACAACTCTCGAGGCTGTCCAGTACGTGCTGCAAAATTGTCTTTAGCTTCTTCTGCTACTTCTCCGTCAAAGAGCTGGTGATTGAGTCCACAGTCATAGTGATAATTAGCGCCGATTGCGACGAGAGTCTTAACTAAATCAGGGCGAGCAATCGCAACCATCAATCCGATAATTCCACCATCGCTATGGCCGATGATATGTGCAGGTTTCTTTACGACATCTTCGAGGTACGCAATCGCTTCATCGCGTTGGAATTTGAAATGGTAATAACCATCTCGCACCTTGGTTTTTCCATGTGCTGTGCGGTCGTAACCGTAAACATGGTGAGTGCGCTTGACGCTGGGAAGGATCTTGGGAGCAAAACTTTCGGTTGAACTTAAACCGCCATGTAAAAGTAGTAGCGGTTCTTCTTTTCTCTTCTTCCACTCTTGATGCCAGATTTCATGGCCTCGAAGGTTGATAAAACTCATGAAATATCCATGATGTGACGATTACCGCGATCGAAAGTCAGATAGTTCCAGGTCCAATCCGCCATGGTGCCGATTTTGTTTCGTCCACCAAGGAGATAAAAGAGGTGGAGCCAGAGCCACATGTACCAAGCGATGACACCGCCGATACGAATTCCCTTAACTTCAACGACCGCCTTATGGCGTCCAATGGTCGCCATCGAACCTTTATCGATGTACTTGAACTTCTCGAGCGGCTTTTGTGAAGTTAAGCGCGCAATTTGTTTTGCCACAAAGCGAGCTTGTTGCATCGCAACTGGTGCAACCATCGGTAGGAATCTTCCATCTGTACCTTTAGCTCCAGCAGCATCACCGATAGCGAAAACGTAGGGATAGTTAGTCACCTGCATTGTTGGGTCGACCGCTACGCGCCCATTTTCTTGCGGGATATTTAGTTTTGCGATTGCAGGCTCACCTCTAACGCCAGCCGCCCAGACAGAGACTTCCGATGGAATCGAGGTTCCATCAGCGAATTGGATTTGGCGGGGTTTAACTTCTTTGACGACTGCACCAGTCAGAACCTTTACGCCAAGCTTTTCTAAGTCACTCTTGGTGCGCTCTGAAAGTTTGGGAGAGAGCGCAGGTAATACTCGAGGGCCAGCCTCAACAAGATAGACATCGATATTCTTTGCAGCCTCTGCCATGTCGGAAGAAAGTGGACCGCGTTTTAATTCAGCGATTGCTCCAGCCATCTCAACACCAGTTGGGCCGCCGCCGACAACCGCGATAGAAAACTTAGTGTTATCTTCAAAACGGCAGAGGTCTTCAAAACGACGCATAATCTCAGAGCGAATAGCAAGCGCTTCATTGACAGTCTTCATGCCCAGAGCATTTTCTGCAACACCTTTAATTCCAAAGTCATTCGTGGCCGAACCTAAAGCAACGATCAAGTAATCGAAATCTAAAACTTCACTGGAATCTAATTTCACGCTTTTATTCTTGTGATCTACTGAGATGGGTGAGCCCATTCTGAACTTGACCTTAGTTTTTCTCAGTGCACCACGGATGGGGTATGCGACGTGGTCTGCGGCAAGACCTGCGGTTGAGACTTGATAGAGAAGCGGGAGAAAGGTCTGGAAGTTATGGCGATCTACTAGCGTGACATCAGCGATGCGATCGAGCGCGCGAGCAGCCGTCAAACCACCGAAACCTGCTCCGAGGATTACTACTTTTGGCCGCGACACCTGAGGAAGTCTACTGTTGCGCCTATGAATCAGTCGCGTCGAATACTCGTCACAGGTGCCTCAGGCTACGTGGGTGGTCGTTTAGTACGCGCACTTCTCAATGAAGATATGAAAGTACGGATTTTTGTACGAGATAAATCAAAGGTGCTCGGGCAGCCATGGGTAAATGACGTTGATATTGCGGTTGGAAATGCCAGCAGCTATGACGAAACTCTTGCTGCCCTTCAAGGTGTGCATACTGCCTTTTATCTACTCCATTCCATCGGAGTAGGAACTCACTTTGATGAGATAGAAGCAGCAATGGCAGATAACTTCTCGAGAGCCGCTCAAGCCGCTGGAGTTTCACAGATTGTTTATCTCGGTGGAATTGCTAATGATCGTAAACAGAGCAAGCATCTTGCATCTCGAGCACGTACTGGAGAATTACTAGCGTCCGGAAAAGTTCCCGTTATGGAACTTCGCGCGGGTATCATTATTGGTTCTGGTTCTGCATCATTTGAAATGCTTCGACATCTCACCCATCGCTTACCCGTAATGACAACACCTAAATGGGTTACCAATATGACGCATCCAATCGCGATTCGCGATGTGCTCTGGTATCTCACCAACGTTGCCAAGTTGAAAAAGCCAGTTAATGGCGTCTTTGATATAGGCGGTCCAGAAATTCTCTCCTACGCAGACATGATGCAGAAGTTTGCCGCATGTTCAGGGCTACGTCGTCGTTGGATTATCAAAGTCCCGGTTCTTACGCCAAAACTTTCTAGCCTCTGGATTGGTTTTGTCACGCCAGTCCCAACAGCATTGGCCCGACCACTTGTTGGTTCGCTTATCAATGAAACAGTCGCAGATCCCAAGAAGAGTATTGAAGCGATTGTTCCAAAGCCACCAGAAGGCTTGATTGATGTAACAACCGCTATCAATTTGGCGCTCTCTCGCACCACAAGTAATCAAGTAGAAACTCGTTGGTCTGATGCAACAGCGCCGACTGCTCCATGGCAGAAAGCCCAGAGCGACCCTGAGTGGGCTGGCGAAATGATCCTTAAAGATAAGCGAGAAACGCTGACTGATGCGCCCATTGATTGCGTCTGGAAATCCATCGAACAGATCGGTGGAGAGACTGGTTGGTATGGCGCTGATTTCTTATGGTGGGCGCGCGGAGTCATCGATCGCATGGTTGGCGGAGTCGGACTTCGCCGTGGACGACGCGATCCAAAACATCTCCGCGTAGGTGATGGGTTGGATTTCTGGCGAGTAGAAGCGGTCGAGAAAGAGAAAGTTTTACGTCTTTATGCCGAGATGATTCTTCCCGGCAAAGCGTGGTTAGAGTTTAGAATCGAAAAAGAGGGTGACCAAGTTCGTATTATTCAAGAAGCAACGTTCTCTCCTCGCGGACTTGGTGGCCAACTTTATTGGTATGCGGTACTACCGCTACATGCCTTTGTATTTCCCACAATGTTACGTAACATAGTGAGAAGCTCGAAGCGAAAGGCGCTATTCGGCGATGCATGAGTTTGATGAAGAGATTGATGCGCTAGCCGCAAAGATTCTTGAATATGCACTTGTTCGTCTCAAAAAAGATCCACCACTTGATGGGCCGTGGACCTATGACGAGCTCTACGCTGAAGTCGGCGAGACCATCACCGAAAAAGGAATCGGTGGCGAGAAAGCTCTTGACCTCTTTAAACATGTCCTTGCTCAAGCATGTATCTCAACAGATCATCCAAGATATTTAGCGTTCATTCCATCTGCCCCAACCGAATCTTCAAACTTATTTGATCTTGTCGTTGGTGCATCAGCGCTTTATGGCGGATCATGGCTGGAGGGTGCCGGAGCAGTATTCGCTGAGAATCAAGCGCTGCGCTGGTTAAGCAATCTCGCAGGACTTCCCGAAAGCTCGGGTGGCGTCTTTGCCCAAGGTGGAACAGTCGGAAATCTTTCGGCACTGGTTGCAGCTCGACATGATGCACGCAGCAAGTTTCCGGGCGTAAAACGCTGGGTTATTGCCTGTTCTGATGAAGCTCATTCTTCTATCAAATCAGCGGCAAATGTGATGGATGTTGAAGTTCTTGCTATCCCTACAGATAAGGCTCACAAATTGCAGGGCAGTACAGTTGCATTTGAAGTCGATAAGTACCACCAGCAAAATCCTAATCATCGTGTTTTTGCAATTGTTGCTACGGCAGGCACTACCAATCTAGGAATCATCGATGATCTCGCGGGAATTGGTAAATCCGCAAACGAGCGAGGTATTTGGTATCACGTTGATGGCGCATATGGTCTTGCCGCACTTGCATCTCCACGTTCCAAGCCGCTTTTCAAAGGCGTTGAGTTAGCAGATTCATTTATTGTTGATCCACATAAGTGGCTCTTTGCGCCATTTGATGCATGTGCATTGATCTATCGCAATCCTGAGATTGCTCGTCAAGCACATACCCAACATGCGGGCTATCTCGAGACTCTCGAGTCAGGAGATTGGAATCCATCAGATTATGCAATTCACCTTACTCGTCGAGTTAGGGGATTACCTTTCTGGTTCTCACTTGCTGCACATGGCACCAACAAATATGCCGAGTCAATGGATAAGACAATGGAAGTTGCACGAGCCGCAGCAGAACTCATTAAAGAGAGTCCAAACCTCGAACTTCTGATGGAACCCGAACTCTCCATCGTTGCCTTCAAGCGCAAAGGTTGGACGTTGATTGATTATCAAAAGTGGAGCGATAAGTTACTGAACGATCAGATTGGTTTTGTCACCCCTTCCTCACACGAAGGTCAGCCGATCCTGCGTTTTGCGATTGTGAACCCATGGACCTCAGTGACCGATATCAAGGTAATTCTGGCCACCCTCTAAATCCACGATTTTTCGCAATTCTCTAGTTGAATATCGCCCATGGAAGAGAGCTCATTACAAGTCCAGTCCCTCCTCACTGATCTCGAAGTCCGCATCCTGGATTTCGAGCGCCAATGGTGGAAGTACGCCGGGGCTAAGGACGCTGCAATCAAAGAGCTCTTCCAGATCTCGGCTAAGGAGTATTACGAGCTACTCAACAACCTGATTGACCGAGATGACGCCCTGGCTGCCTCGCCTCTACTCATCAAGCGCCTGCGTCGCCTCCGCGAAGCCCGCGTCTCTTCCCGCTCTCTTTAAGAACCACTAACCGCCCTAACTCAGCCTTCGGTAAAGCGAAAAGCCAACCGAGCTTTGCCTCTCGGCAGACTTAGGGCGGGAGCTAAGAGCCTGCGGATTTGAGAACGGGAATAGTCGCCCCTAGGCTAGGCGTTAGCACTCGCCGGACGAGAGTGATAACAGGTCGTCCGATTCTTAACTAATAGGTCAACTGACAGGAGTCACGAAACCATGGCAAAGATGATTGCCTTTAACGAAGAAGCACGCCGCGGTCTTGAGCGCGGAATGAACACCCTGGCTGATGCGGTCAAAGTAACCCTTGGGCCACGTGGACGAAATGTCGTCCTCGAAAAGAAGTGGGGCGCACCAACCATCACCAACGATGGAGTTTCGATTGCAAAAGAGATCGAACTGGATGATCCATGGGAGAAAATCGGCGCCGAGCTCGTCAAAGAAGTAGCAAAGAAGACCGATGATGTCGCTGGCGATGGCACAACCACAGCAACAGTTCTTGCTCAAGCTCTCGTTCGCGAAGGACTTCGTAACGTTGCTGCAGGATCAAATCCAATGGCGCTGAAAAAAGGAATTGAGAAGGCAGTAGAGGCAATCTCTGCAGAACTCTCTGCCATGGCAAAGCCAGTTGAGACTAAAGAGCAAATTTCTGCAACCGCATCTATCTCTGCAGCTGATTCAACAATCGGCGAAATGATCGCAGAAGCAATGGATAAGGTCGGCAAGGAAGGTGTTATCACCGTAGAAGAGAGCAACACTTTCGGACTCGAGCTCGAACTCACTGAAGGTATGCGCTTTGATAAGGGTTACATCTCGCCATACATGGTCACAGATACCGAACGTATGGAAGCAATCTTGGAAGATGCATATGTCTTGATCTGCAACTCAAAGATTTCCAATATCAAAGATCTTGTGCCGATTCTTGAGAAGGTAATGCAGGCTGGTAAGCCACTTGCGATTATCGCTGAAGATATTGAAGGCGAAGCTCTTGCCACTCTCGTTGTAAATAAGATTCGTGGAACATTCCGTTCAGCTGCTGTAAAGGCGCCAGGTTTTGGTGATCGTCGCAAGGCGATGCTCCAGGACATCGCGATTCTTACCGGCGGAACAGTCATCTCTGAGGAAGTTGGTCTCAAGCTCGAGGCTGCAACTCTTGATCTCCTTGGTAAAGCCCGCAAAGTCGTTATTACAAAGGATGAAACCACTATCGTTGAAGGCGCTGGTGATGACGAGATGATTAAGGGTCGCGTTAGCCAGATCCGTTCTGAGATTGAGAAAACTGACTCGGATTACGATCGTGAGAAACTTCAAGAGCGTCTAGCAAAGCTTGCTGGTGGCGTTGCTGTCATTAAAGCGGGAGCTGCTACTGAAGTAGAACTCAAAGAGCGTAAGCACCGCATCGAAGATGCAGTCCGCAATGCGAAGGCTGCCGTCGAAGAAGGCATCGTCTCTGGTGGTGGAGTAGCGCTACTTCAAGCATCAAAGAAAGCATTCGATAAGTTGAAACTTTCTGGCGATGAAGCAACCGGTGCAAAGATCGTCGAATTCGCAGTCGAAGCTCCACTGAAGCAGATTGCAATCAACGCCGGACTTGAAGGCGGAGTAGTGGTTGAGAAAGTTCGCCATCTCGAGGCTGGACATGGTCTCAATGCCGCAACAGGCGAGTACGTCGACATGATCAAGAGCGGCATCATCGATCCCGCTAAGGTCACGCGCTCTGCTCTCCAGAACGCAGCATCAATCGCGGCCCTCTTCCTCACAACAGAGGCTGTTATTGCTGATAAGCCAGAACCTAAGCCTGCGATGCCAGCCGCACCAGGCGGAGATATGGACTTCTAAAGTAGAAGATAGACTTCGTCCATGTCACGTGCGACGAAGAAGAATTCAAAAGCGGTCAGCGGTATCGATCCATTCGATGCCGCTGACTTTGCTCGTTTAGCGGCACTTGAAGATGCCAAGAACGAAAAGTTTGTTGGCGCTCAGATCTCTGTTGAATCTGATGATGATCATGTTGCGACCTATCTCTTCGAAGCTTTCTTGCCTGGATATGTTGGATGGCGCTGGGCTGTCACTGTCGCAAAGCTTGACGAAAAGAGCGCACCAACAATCTGCGATGTTGTTCTACTTCCAGGATCTGATGCGCTTCTTGCCCCTGAATGGATTCCCTATAGCCAACGCATCACAGCTGAGGATGTCGGAGTCGGAACAATCGTTCCAACAGAAGCCGATGATCCACGTTTGGTTCCAGCATCTGCAGTTCTGCCAAACGATGAAGAGTTGGATCTTCACGAATTATTCGAACTCGGCGCTGGTCGTCTACGTGTGCTCTCTATTGAAGGACGCGATCAAGCAGCGAAGCGTTGGATTGAAGGCGACCGAGGTCCCAATGCGCCTATCGCTCAACATGCACCAAAGAATTGCGGCACCTGTGGTTTCTATCTGCCTATCGCAGGCTCGTTCCGTCAGGCGTTCGGCGTATGCGCTAATGCAATTTCACCTGAAGATGCGCGTGTGGTCTCCGTAAATCATGGATGCGGCGCGCATTCCGAAGCGATAAACTAGCCGCCTGTCCGCAAACCGCGGCGCACACGACACCTAAAGATAAAGTCCTTGCAGGAGGTTCCCGTCATGCCAGTCGGACGCGTTAAATGGTTCAGCCTCGAAAAAGGTTTTGGTTTCATCTCATCTGATGAAGGCGAAGATGTTTATCTTGCAGCTTCTGCACTTCCTGCTGGAGTCACAACAGTAAAGCCTGGCACCAAACTTGAGTTCGGTGTTGCCGAAGGCCGTAAAGGCCCACAAGCTCTCTCTGTTCGCATCATTGATGCGCCGCCATCTCTTGCTAACTCCAAAGCAGGCGCAGAAGATCTTGCTGTTCTAATTGAAGAATCAATCAAGATGTTGGATCGCGTTGGAAATGGCCTACGTCAAGGTCGTCATCCGAGCGATGCTGAAGCGGCCCGTGTTGCTAAAGTCTTGCGCGGAATCGCTCAAGAAATCGAAGGATAAATTACTTCTCTTCGCGATTTGCTCGGCGTTTGGTGTAGCGAATTCCGATAAGGCCTAGAAGTATTCCAAGCACACAGGTCAGAACAATCTTTGCGACCGCATTAACGATGATTGCAAAAATGAGCGCAATCGTCCATGCAACTATTCCGATAATGATGATTGGAACCGCGCTGCGCATATCTGAAATCATACTAGAATTGCCTAATGGGAACTCTGCGATCGTTCAAGCATCGCAACTTCCGAATACTCTTCTCAGCTAATTTCCTCTCCAATGTTGGCACTTGGGCTCAAGGCGTCGCCCAAGCATGGTTAATTCTCGAACTCACCGATAGCGGTTCTTATCTAGGACTTGTCACAGCGCTGCAATTTGCTCCGGTACTTTTCTTCAGCATCTCTGGTGGAAAGATCGCCGATAAGTTCAATAAGAGAAAAGTCTTAATGCTCACCAACCTCACAAGCGGGCTATCTGCGCTATCTGTCGGAACTCTCGTTCTGACTGAAAACATTCAAATCTGGCATGTGATGTTCTTTGCCTTCACTCTCGGTATGGGAAACGCCATCGATGCCCCTGTTCGTCAGAGCTTCAACGCAGAAGTAGTCGGAAAAGATGACTTACCAAACGCCGTGGGCCTTAATTCGGCAAATTTCAATACCGGTCGATTGTTAGGACCTGGTCTATCAGGGCTCTTAATCGCCGCCTATGGCACCGGAGTCTCATTTGTTCTTAATGGGATCTCTTACTTGATTGTGATCATCGCACTACTAAATATCCGTGAAGCTGATCTCTTTAGAGAAGAGCGTAAATCAACCTCCACCAAAGTCCGCGAAGCGATGCGTTATGTCGCAGCCCGACCTGACATCTTGGCAGTCATGATTACTGTCTTCTTTGCTACAAGCTTTGGACTGAATTTCAATATCTTCAACACAATGATGGCGACTGAAGTTTTCAATAAGAGCGCTGCTGAATATGGAGCGCTAGGAAGTATTCTGGCAATCGGCTCGCTATCTGGCGCAATTATCTCTGCACGTCTAGAGAAGAAGCGCGGACCGCGGTTTGTAATGAAAGGTTCGATGATCTTTAGCGCGCTACTTATTGTGGGCGCCTTCGCACCAAGCTATTTGATCTACGCAATCTTCTTGCCATTCATCGGAGGAGTAGCGCTACTGACCTTTATTGGCGCTAACACCATGGTCCAGATGCGCACTGACTCTCAGATTCGCGGCCGCGTTATGGGAATCTATCTGACAGTCTTTCTTGGCGGCACGCCCATCGTCTCTCCGTTTATTGGATGGATGACTGAAGCGATCGGAACACGACCAACCATCGCAATCTGCGGCTCTATCTCGTTATTGGCTGCGCTGATTACCTACTCGCAATTCCACGACAAAGGCGATGCCCCTGCCAGCGTTGCGATTGCCGATGTACTAGAGCCCGCTTATGAGGACAAAAAAGACTAAGCTGAAAAGAATCACTAGCGTCACAATTCTGCGTGTTCTGTAATTCATTTACTTCTCCGGTATCTCTGACTTAGATGGTACGAGGGTCACAATAATAAATGCGCAGACCACCAAAATCGGTACAAGTAGAAAGCCCTGAACAATGCCGAATCTATCGGCCAAAAAGCCAAGGAATAAAGGCGAAAGTGCAATCGCAACTCCAGCGCTCAGGCTTGATTTACCCATTGCCAGATCTGGTTTTGCTCGCCCAAAACGAAGTAACCGTAGAGAAGAGAGCGCAAACTGCATTGAGGTGCCCAGTCCCACGATGAAGAGCGTGGCGAAGGAGATAAAGGGATTGGTGGAAAGCCAGAAGACCATAAAGCTCACACCTTGTAGTCCAATAATTAATCGCAAACGGTCATCGATATCAAGATCAGGAAAGAGATAAGTTCCGAACCAGCGACCAATCATCATTCCAAATGGGTAGGCGAGTACAAGCGTTGTGGATAGCGCCGCGCTTAGACCAGTCTTCTCACGAAAGAGCGCAGCGGCCCAGAATGCAATCGCAAATTCAGCTGCGATACAGAACATCATTCCAAACCAGCTCAACCAATACTTTCCTGGCAGAGATCCGCGTTGGCGACCCTCTTCGGAGGGAATGTGCTCTGGATTGTGTTGTCGACCAAGAGTCAGATACAAAATAATTGCAAAGGGGAGGCAGATCAGTAGCCCTAGCCGCCAACTAAATTGCGTTCCGGCAATTACTCCGATGATGAAATTTCCAATTAAAACAAAAGCAGAGTTCACACCATTTGCTTGCGAGACAGCTCGAGGAGAGTTTTCTCCGTAATGTGCGGTCAGATACATCATCGAGTTATTAACGGTCATTGAAAGACCGACGCCAGATACCAGAATCGCCGGGATGGTCTGCCAGGCATATGGCAAGACAATAAAAGCCATCGCTCCGATATTGAATATAGTGAGTCCTATCCAGATGCTTTTATATCGACCAAACTTGTGAGCGACAGGCGCATTTAAATAGCCCGCGATGATGGAGGCGATGCCGAGGGCGGTGCCATGTAGGCCTGCGACCGCGCCAGATGTTCCTTGATCCTCTTGCAATAATGGCAATGCGGGGCCAAATCCGCCCATAAAGATACCGAAAACGCCGGTCTGGAGCGCAATCAGCCAGAAGAGTTTGTCGCGCGCGTAAGCAGTTTTATTCAACGTGAAAGTCTCAGTTACTTCTTGAGATTCTCAACGACATATTCGATGCACTGAGTTAGCGCTGAAATATCATCGGGATCTACGGAAGGAAACATTCCGATTCGCAGCTGGTTCTTGCCGAGCTTGCGATATGGCTCTGTGTCGACGATGCCATTTGCGCGCAGCGCTTTAGCGATTTCTAACGCATCAATCGAGTCATCAAAGTTAATTGTGGCCACGACATTCGAACGCATCGCAGTATCTGTGACAAATGGAGTTGTGTAGGAATTGGATTCAGCCCAGCCATACATAATTTCTGCAGACTTACGAGAACGTCCGGCAGCAAAAGACATGCCGCCATTGGAGTTCATCCATTCGATCTGATCTGCAAGGAGCATCAAAGTGGTGACAGCAGGTGTGTTGTAGGTCTGATCGAGCCTTGAGTTCTCGATTGCGATTGTGAGATCGAAGAACGCTGGAACCCAACGTCCGCTCTCCTTAATCTGTGCAACGCGCGCAATCGCAGCTGGGCTCATGAGCGCCAACCAGAGTCCTCCATCGGAGGCAAAAGATTTTTGTGGAGCAAAGTAGTAAGTGTCGAATTCGCTTGCTTTAACGTCGAGGCCACCTGCGGCGCTTGTTGCATCAACAAGTACAAGCGCGCCATCTGTTCCAGCAGGACGCTTGATAGGCATTGCAACACCAGTTGATGTCTCATTATGGGTAAGCGCATAAACATCAATTCCAGGCTCTGCAACCGGCAGCGGATGTGAACCAGGTTCAGACTTAATGACCGATGGATCATCGAGGAATGGCGCCTCTTTTGCAGCAGATGCGAACTTGGAAGAGAACTCACCGAAACTCAAGTGCTGTGACTTCTTTTCGATCAAACCAAATGTGGCGATATCCCAGAACGCAGTAGAGCCACCGTTTCCGAGGACAACTTCATAACCTTCAGGAAGATCAAAGAGCGAGGAGAGTCCGGTCCGAACGCGATTCACGACGTTCTTGACCGCTTTCTGGCGATGTGAAGTTCCAAGAATTGATGAGCCCGATGAAGCAAGTGATGCAAGCGCCTCAGGTCGAATCTTGGAAGGTCCACAGCCGAAGCGACCATCACGCGGCTTCATACTTTCAGGGATTTTGATATCGCTCATGTTCTTAGCCTATGGGAAGAAGCGTTCTAGTTTCCATTTTGATTCGCCACCAGTGTTATCGGCTGTGTAGCGCAATCGATCATGTAAGCGTGAATATCGACCTTGCCAGAATTCAATACTGGTGGGTGTGACGAGAAACCCACCCCAATGAGGTGGTTTAGGAACTTCACTACCTTCCGGGTACTTCGCTGAGAATTCGCGGAATCGTTCCTCCAAAGTCTGGCGAGAGTCAAGTGGTGCAGATTGCGAACTTGCCCATGCGCCGATCTGGCTGGACCAGGGACGGGTTGCAAAATAACGTGCTGATTCATCCTCAGAGATTCGCTCTGCACTTCCTAGAACAATTACTTGACGTTCCATGGG
>Ga0208361_1000125_pt1 | contig 28637 bp, 30 predicted proteins | sample LakMenEpi05Aug10_FD_150670 | JGI IMG/M metagenome (GOLD analysis project Ga0208361, IMG submission 150670) | Freshwater microbial communities from Lake Mendota, WI - 05AUG2010 deep hole epilimnion (SPAdes) | ecosystem: Environmental > Aquatic > Freshwater > Lake > Epilimnion/Euphotic zone ... | reverse complement strand
CTGAGAAAATAGGTCGATGCCAGGTTAAAACTTTTTGCTCACCTTCTGAAGCGATAGCACCGCAGCTGCACAGCCGCAGGTCCTATCCCCAGAACGAAGAAGCCACCCTGCGGGGTGGCTTTTTTGTTGGTTGGTGTTGGGGCTGATAGGTGATGTGTGCCGCCGAGCCACGCCGACCCTTGCCAACCCTCGCGACTTAGCCTCTGGGGCGTCGGCGGTGGCGGGGACCAGCCAGGGTCATGGAGAGTGTCCGGGGTGCCTGGCGTTGGCCGCGATTGTTCTGGAGGGCCTATCGCCTCTGGGATCGTGAGGATTGCATTGATCTCAGTGCTGCTTTTGCCTACCACACACTGCAGTCTCTCTTTCCGATTCTGCTGATTGCCCTGGCTGTGGCAAGCCGTGTTCTCGGGCGGGTCGATGGCCTGATCGAGAACCTCTTACAGCTCGCTGATCAGTTTCTGCCGCCAGCGGTGCTCCCCCTGGTGAGTGAGACGTTGCTGAAGCTTTTTCGCCAGGGTGCGGGCGCTGGCGTGGTGGGTGCCGTTTTCCTGCTTATTTCCGCCACCAATGCCTATCTGAGCCTGCAGCGCGGGGCTGACCGACTCTGGGGATTCAGGCCTTGCCTGACTCCCCCCGTCAATTGGCTCCAGCCTGTTCTGCGCTTCATCCGGGCCCGCATCGAGTCCTTTGCGTTGGTGGTCCTGATCGGATTCTTCGTGGTGCTGGATCAGGTCACCACCAATCTGCGACTGCTTAGTCCCGGCAGTTGGCGCTTGCTGCTGGAGCAGTGGCTGCCCGCCAGTGTTCGCTTCTGGATGCCAGTGCCGTGGTTGGTGGATGTGGGCCTCAGTCTGGTGATCTCCTGCAGCCTCGCCTTTGCGCTGCTGGCATTGTTGCCAACGCGCCCTGTGCCGCGCCGCCCGCTTCTGCCAGGGGCTCTGTTGATCGGCTTCGTGCTCACGGCGCTGAACGCGGCCCTGGGCCGGAGTCTGCTGTCGCTGGGGGCGCGCTTTCAGGCTTATGGGGTGATCGGTGGTGTTCTGCTGCTCAGCCTCTGGGTGTGGTTGGTGGCCTTGATCATTTATTACGGCATGGCGCTGAGCGTTGTGATCAGTCGCTTGGAGCACGGTGGGCGATCCACACCTGCCGCCCTCCGCCCGCTCCCCCCGCAAGCCTGAGGATGGTGATCAGCATCACGGCCTCCCTGCCCGACCTGGTGCGCACGCATTCTGGGCAGACCGTGTGGTGAGTCGATGCAGCGCCCTGTTCCCTGGTTCTGGTTGATTGCGCTGGCCCTGCTGCTGGTTGCTCCCGGCCTCACGGCCCGCCTGTTCGTCGACGTGATCGAAGGGGTGACCCTGGTGCTCGTTCTTGGGCCTCTGCTTCTGGCTGGTGCCGGTCTGCTGGTGTGGCAGTGGGCCAAACGCAGGATGACGATCTGCCCTGCCTGCGGCACACCCAGTCTGGGGGCTCTGCAGTGCCCCGCATGCGGCGCCAGCCTGGTGGCGGATGCTCCCGCGGCTGCCACGACGGCTGAGCCGGCGGCTCGGGATGCCGTCATCGACGTCCAGGTGCGGGATGTCAGCGACGACTGACCGGGATAACGGCCGGGTCGTCTCAGCTAGCGGCGGCTCCCTGGCGGGCCAGTTCCGCCAGCCTCCGTTCACGCAGGAATAGGAAGAACGGGGCCGCAAAGGCGAAGGCGATCGTCACGCTGCTCAGCAGCACCAGCCAGAGGTGGCGCATCTGCAGCCGCCTGCTCTCCACCACGATCCATAGGGTCACGGCCGTCGCCCCCACCAGCAGGTCGCGCGAGAGCGACTGAGCCGCGGGATTCGCATTGGCCAGCTCAACGAACAGCCCCAGATCAAAACTGGAGCCGTATTGGCGCATGTAGTCGAGGTTGGCCAGCCAAGGCAGGATGCCGCCGGCGACAGCCAGGGCCAGATACAGCCAGGCCAACCAGGGTCGCGGAGTCGGGCTGGTCATGGTGAGGGGCTCGTGCTGCGGGCCTCCCATTCGATCACCTCCTGCTCCACCCGCTGCAGCACCGCCTCGCAGCGGTTGGCATAGGCCTCGGCCCGCTGGTAGAGCCCTGCCATCTCCTCCACCTCCAGATCGTCGGCCTGCAGCCGGGCCATGGCGAGTTGAAGGGCAGTTCGAGCCTCCTGGAAGCTCAGCCCTGCCACGTCCGCGAGCCAGTCGGGGTTGCCTGCTGCAGCGAGCGCCTCTGCCGGCGTGGTGGTGCTGCGACTGCGTCGCTTGGCGGGACTCTCGGGCATGGGGCGGGATCGTGTGGGGGCTCAGCCGGGGCCTGAGCCCTCGGCAACGGCATCGATCCTGCCGTCCGCCAGCTCAAGCTGCAGCCGATCTCCTGCACGCACCTGCTGCACCGAGCGGAGCAGGCGGCCATCGGGGCGTCGCACCAAGGCAAAGCCCCGCTGCAGGAGCCGCTGGGGGGAGAGCGCTTGCAGCAGCTCATGCCGCTGCCGCAGCTGCTGCCGCCAGTGCTCCAGCAACTGGTTGGGATGCAGCTGGACCAGCCTCTGCCACTCCCCCTCCAGGCGGAGGCGCTCCTGCTGCAGGCGATGGTGCACGAGTTGGCGCAGCCGTGTGCGCTGGTGGCTGAGGTCCTGGATCAGGCTGAGCCGATCCGGCAGCAGCGCCACCATCGCCCCGGTGGGGGTGGCCGCCCGGTAGTCGGCCACCAGGTCGGCGATGGTGAGGTCGTCCTCGTGGCCCAGGCCCGTGATCACCGGCAGAGGACAGGCCGCCAGGTCTCTGGCCAGGGCTTCGCTGTCGAACACCGCCAGGTCCTCGCGGCTGCCGCCGCCGCGGGCCAGCACGATCGCCTCCAGGCCCAGCGCGCTGGCCAACGCCAGTACCTCGGCGAGCCGCTGGCGGATCTGCTCCTCCACGGCTCCCTGCACAGGAATCGGCACCACGTGGATTCGGGTGCTCGGCCAGCGCTCCGCAGCCGTGCGCAGCATGTCGGCCAGGGCCGAGCTGGGCACGCTGGTCAGCAGGGCGATCGCCCTCGGCATCGGCGGCAGCGGCCGATGGCGGGCTGGATCCAGAAGTCCTTCGGGCTCCAGTTGCTGGCGCACCTGCTCAAAGCGCAGCAGGACGGTGCTCAGGCTCGGACGCATGTCGAGAACCTGCACGCACAGCGACGCGCGGGCGCTCCAGAAATTGAGCTTGCCCACCACCAGCACACCATCGCCCTCCAGAGGCTGGTGATTGAGTCGGCTCAACTGGGAGGCCCAGACCACGGCCTGAATGGAGGCCTGTCCATCCACAAGCGTCAGCCAGAGGTGCCCCTTCTTGAGCTGCGGCCGTGACACGGTGGCTTCCAGCAGGAAGCGCGGGGCGAAGCCCCGCTCCAGCAGGGAGCCGATGGCCTGGTTCAGTTCGGCGACGCTGTAGTGCGGCAGGCCGGGATCGGAGCTCAAGGGTCAGCGCTCAAGGCTGCGGTAGCAACGCCACCAGTAGAGGCTCACCAGGGCACCCAGTGCTGCCACCACGAGCCCGACGGGATGGTCCAGGCGGATCAGGCCGATGCTGGTGATCACCAGGGCGGTGCTGAGCAGCCGGGCGCCGTCACGGCGGTTCTTGGCGTAGAGGCGGGCCAGGGGAGTCGTGCTGCTGAAACGCCAGTCTCGCCCATCAAAAAACCGCCCTTGCAGGGGCGGTTAACGGGAAGGTTCCGGCTGTGGGGCTCAGCCCAGGCCGAGCTGGCCGAGAATGCCCTGGCCGGTGAGCAGTTCGGTGGCCAGGCCGATGGTGAAACCGAGCATGGCCAGGCGGCCATTCCAGGTCTCGGCGAAGTTGACGAAACCGAAGCGGGGGGAGTCGGACATGGGTGATGCCTCAGCGACTCCCCCATTGTAACGAAACTTGGCGGGCGCTTGACAGTGCCCGTCGATACCTTGGAAGGCGGTACATCGCACCGACGTGACGCCTCCCCGCCAGCGGCTGCAGCAGCAGCTCTCGGCTCCGCTGCCCGAGGCCCCGGAGCTGGTGCTGGTGACCGATCTCGACGGCACCCTGCTGGGTGGCGCCACCCCGGAGCGGCGGCGCTTCTACCGCTGGCTGGCGGAACAGCGGCAGCGGGTGCTGCATGTGTTCTGCACGGGACGGGATCTTGGCTCCATTGCCCGGGTGCTGCAGGAGGACGAGCCGATCGGCCTGGCGGCTCCCCATCTGGTGATCGGTGATGTGGGCTGCACGGTGGCCTGCGGTGCCTCCCTGTTGCCACTGCCTCTGGCGGTGGAGCCCATCGAGGCTCGCTGGCGGGACCTGGAGTCGCGCCTGGTGCCGCTGCTGGAGAACCAGCCCGGTTTGTCCCTGCAGCCGGTCAGCTCCAACCGTCGGTTCGCCTACTACGTGGACCTGGAGCGATTCGATCGCAGCCTGATCGGCCGCCTGGAGGCGGAGGGGGCGGACTGCGTGCTCTCCGACAGTCGCTATTTCGATGTGCTGCCTGCCGGCGTGAACAAGGGCAGCACCCTGCTGGCGCTGCTGGAGTGGCTGGAGGCCGATCACGCCACGGTGGTCACAGCAGGCGACACCCTCAACGATCTGGCCATGTTCGAGACCGGCCTGATGGGCGTGATGGTGGGCAATGCGGAGCCGGAGCTGGTGGCGCAGCTGCCGCGGCTGCCACGGGTGTATCGCGCCCGGGCCGACGGCTGCGCAGGGATCGCCGAGGGGTTGCGCCACTTCGGTTTTGACCATCTGTTCGAGCGCCTCTGGGACTGAGCGGACGCGCCGCAAGCTCGGATCAGGATCGGGATCAGGCCCCAGGCGACTTGCCCTGTGCCTGCTCCAGGCGTCGCTTGGTGAGGGCTGTGGCCTGGGCGCTGCTCGGATCCTCCGGCCAGGGGTGACGCGGGTAGCGGCCGCGCAGGTCGCGGCGCACCTCCTGGTAAGCGCCCCGCCAGAAGCCCGCCAGGTCCTGGGTGACGGCAGCAGGACGGCCAGCGGGGGAGAGCAGCTGCACGGTCACCGGCAGACGTCCCTGCAGCACGGTTGGGGTCTCGGCGGCGCCGAACAGCTCCTGCAGCTTCACGGCCAGCACCGGGGTGCCGCTGCTGTAGTCGAGTCGGGCCTGGCGGCCTGAGGGGATCGGCAGCGTGATGGGCAGCCACTGATCCAGCTGGCGGCGACTGTCCCAGGCCAGGCCGCTCCAGAGCCCCTCCACCAGATCGAGACGCTGCAGGTCAACGCGGCTGCGCAGATCCGCCAGCTGATCCCCCAGCCAGGCGGTTGGCTCGGCGGCCAGTGCAGCATCGCTGCGGTCGGGCCAGGGAGCCCCCAGGTGCTGATGCGCCAGGCAGAGACGCTGCTGCAGCTGGCGGCTGGCCCCATCCCACGGCAGGGCGGCCAGTCCCATGGCCTTGAGCCCCTGCCGCCATGCGGACAGCACCGCCGATTCCGGCGCCTCCGGCCAGGGGCGACGCTCCAGGATCAGGGCGCCCAGCCGCAGCAGCCGTTCGCAGCGCACCCGCTCCTGCCGGCTGTCCCATGCCACCTGCATCTCCAGGTCGCCAGCATCGGCCGCCAGGGCTTCGAGGCTGGCGCGGGCCAGGGGCAGGGCCAGCTGGATGCGGCAGTCGCTGCCGGCCCCGTCGGCGCTGGCGATGGCCAGGGCCTCGCAACTCAGCAGCGGGTCGCTGGGGTGCAGCAGGGCGCCGCGACCGCCACGGGTCAGGAAGCGCCCGGGGCTTCCCTCCCGCGCCAGGGCGACCCGCTCGGGGTAGGCATGGGCCACCAGCTCGGCGGCGATCACGCTCTCCGGGAGCCGGCCAGCGGCGGCAGCGCCCGTGCTGCCTAGTTGCCGCTGCAGCTGCTGCTGGAGCTGGCGCAGCTGCTGTCGGCGTGGATCGCGGCCGGGGGCCCGCAGCCAGTCGAGCCGCCGCATCAGATCACAACCCGCGGCGCTGGCCTGCAGCGGGTCCCGCTCGCTCAGCAGGGCGGCGAGGGCGCAGCCCAGCTCCTCGGCCCCCACGGCCCTGGCCCGCAGCAGCAGCCGGGCCAGGCGCGGATGCACCCCGAGGGCTGCCATCTCCCGTCCGGATGCGGTCAGGGTGCCCCGCTCGTCCAGGGCCCCCAGCTGCCGGAGCAGCAGCTGGCCCTCCTGCAGGCTGGCCCGAGGTGGCGGGTCCAGCCAGGGCAGCTGTTCCCCGAGCCCGGCCCCCCACTGCGCCAGCTGCAGCACCACGGGGGTGGGATCACACTCCAGCAGTTCGGGCGGGTCGAAGGAGGGTCTGCGCTGCTGCTCGGCCGGACTCCAGAGCCGGATGCAGCGTCCGGGCCCAAGGCGGCCGGCTCGGCCCGCCCGCTGCTCGGCGCTGGCCAGGCTGGCCGGCAGGGTCACCAGGCTGTCCATGCCGGTGGTCGGATCAAAGCGGCTGCGGCGGCTCAGGCCGCTGTCCACCACCAGCGTCACCCCTTCGATGGTCAGCGAGCTTTCGGCGATGCTGGTGGCCAGCACCACGCGCCCGGCGGCGCTGACGCCGCGCTGGATGGCGCGGGCCTGGGCCGCCAGGGGCAGGTTGCCGTGCAGCGGGCAGAGCTCCAGCTCCGCACCCCACGCGGTGCCAGCGATGCTCTGCAGGCACTGCTGGATCTCCCGTTGACCGGGCAGGAACACCAGCACGGTCTCCCCGGGCTGCCGCTGATCGAGCCAGTGGTGCTCCAGTGCGCGCAGCACCTGCTCCGCCAGTCGCTCCGCGGGCCGTGGTGGCTGGTGCTGCACCGCCACCGGATGGCTGCGGCCGGCGCTCTCCAGCCGCTCGGCCTCCGGTAGCTGCTTCTGCAGGGGCTCCAGGTTGAGCGTGGCCGACATCACCAGCAGCCGCAGCTCCGGCGCCAGCAGCGGCCGGGCCTCGCGCAGCAGGGTCAGGGCGAGATCCGCCTCACTGCGGCGCTCATGGAACTCATCGAAGATCACGCAGGCCACATCCCCCAGGCTGGGGTCCGCCTGCAGCTGGCGCAGAAACAGCCCGTCGGTGAGCACCTCCAGGCGTGTGGCGGCCGAAACGCGCGACTCCAGCCGCACCCGGTAGCCCACGCGCTGCCCCACCGGTTCGCCGAGTTCGCCAGCGAGCCGCTCGGCTGCAGCCTTGGCGGCCAGCCGGCGCGGCTCCAGCATCAGGATCCGCTGCCGTGCTGCCGGCTCAAGGGCGCGAAGCAGTGCCAGAGGTGCACGGGTGGTCTTGCCCGCACCTGGTGGCGCCTGCAGCAGTACGGTCCCGCCCGCCGGCAACCGCCGCACCAGCTCGGGCAGAAGCGGATCGATCGGCAGCGGATCGATCAGCAACGGATCGATCGGCAACGGAGGGTCAGGGTTCAGCGCACGTGACGGGCGCCATCCACCGGGTGATACACCTCGCCGGTGGTCTCCTCGTAGACGATCGCCGGCAGCCCGGTTTCGAACATCGTCTGCAGGGCTTCCTTCAGGTAGGGGTTCCAACCACCGGTACTCACCTTGCCGTGGCGCACCGTCCAGTCCCAGGTGCCCTGCAGATCGCGGGGGATCCGTCCCTCACGGTCGCGGCGGGCCACCAGATCCTGCGATTCCACCAGGCCAACCAGCATCGGCTCCTTGCCGTAGGCCGGGGTGAGGATCAGTTCCAGGCGCACGGGGTCCTCCTTCACCAGCCGCAGCTGGAAGCGGGGCGGCAGCTTGATGGCCTTGAGCACGGCAGCCACGATCCGGGTTCTTTGCTCCACTCAGCCTCCGCCGATTCCACAAGCACTCAACGGTTGTACCAGCTGACGGGCCCCGCTGGCCTCAGCCGGGGTCGTTCGGCAGGGCGGGACGCTCGTTATCGCCGCTGAAGCGCACCGTCAGCAGGTCGTCCTGGGTGAGCTGGCCATCGGCATCCAGCAGCTCGGGATGGATCGTCACCCGGCCGGTGCGATCGCCGCTGGGCATGCGCCCCTGATCGCCCGGTCTGGGGACGGCGCCGTAGCCACGGCCCATGATCCGAAAGGCCTGCCACAGCAAAGCCAGGAAGCAGGCCCCGTACACCAGGGGCAGCAACTTGGCCAACAGCAGGGAGGAGGTGGTGGGCATGCCCAGCGGGGCCGTGAGGCCCGGTGCACCGGTCGTCTCCATCATCGCTCCCCTGCGGTCCCCGCATCGGCTCGGGAGGGGGGGAACCCCCACTGCCGAGCCGACTTGGCCGCGGCCCTTTTTCTGCTTACGGTCAAGTCCCGATCGATTGGAGAGCTTCATGGCGTCTGCAGTGGTGCGGGCTCTGCCCCTGGCCCTGCTCACGGCGTTCGGTGCGCAGCTGCTGCCTGCCCCGATGGCCCAGGCCCAGGCCGCGGCGCCGGCCTCGGTGGCTGCTGGCGTTCTCAACCGTCAGTCGTTTGTGGCGGAGGCGGTGCGCCGGGCCGGACCGGCCGTCGTCACGATCGACACGGAGCGCACCGTGGTGGTGCCGGGTCGGCAATCGATGCAGTCGCTGCCGTTTCTGGATCCCCTGCTGCGCCAGTTCTTCGGCATGCCGCCCGGGATGGGAGTCGCGCCGCCATCCCAGCGCACCGAGCGCGGGCTCGGCAGCGGCTTCCTTTACGACCCCTCCGGCCTGCTGATCACCAATGCCCATGTGGTGGAGGGCAGCACGCGGGTGACTGTGGGGCTCACCGATGGCCGTCGGGTGGAGGGCAAGGTGGTGGGCACTGATCCCGTCACCGATCTGGCGGTGGTGCGGCTGGAGGGGGGCGGCCCGTGGCCCGTGGTGGGCCTGGGCAACTCCGATGCCCTGCAGGTGGGGGAGTGGGTGATCGCCGTTGGTAATCCCTACGGCCTGGATCAGACGGTGACGCTGGGCATCGTCAGCAGCCTCAACCGCAACGCCGCCAAGCTCGGCATCACCGACAAGCGACTGGAGCTGATTCAGACGGATGCCGCCATCAACCCCGGCAACTCCGGTGGGCCGTTGCTCAATGCCGATGGTCAGGTGGTGGGTATCAACACGCTGGTGCGGTCGGGTCCCGGTGCCGGCCTTGGCTTCGCGATCCCCGTCAACCGCGCCCGGCAGATCGCGCAGCAGCTGGTGACCAGGGGTGTCGTGAGCCACGCCATGATCGGCGTGGGCCTGGAGCCAGCCCGCGATGCCCGGGGCGCGATTGCCGCAGGAGCCCGTGTGCGCACGGTCATGCCGTCAGGGCCTGCCGCCAGGGCCGGGCTGCGTCCCGGCGATGTGATCACCGCGGTGGACGGAGTGGCGGTCTCCAGCCCGGGTCAGCTGACCCAGCTGGTGGAGCGCAGCGGAGTGGGGCGGGCGATGGCGGTGCGGGTGGAGCGGGATGGGCAGGCCCTGAGCCTGACGATCACGCCGGTGGAGCTCAGCAGCCTCATGGGCCGGGGCTGAGGCCTTTTGAGGCTTTCGGGGCCCTTCGAGGCCGGCCCGTGCTCTTCGGGGCCGGCGCTGCCGCTGTTCAGAGCCCGGATGAGTCGCTCACAAGGCGCGAGGGGGCGTCAAGCTGCTGGCGCATCACCCACTGCGTGGCGGCCTTCTGGCTGTGCCAGGCCATCAGCAGCTGCTTGGCCAGACCCTGAAGCGCCTCAAGATCGGCGGTCGCGTCGATGGCCCGGTTCATGCGCTCCAGCTCGAACTGCTGGCCGAGGCTCAGGGTGAGAGGTTCCGTCATGGCGGCGGTGCGCTGGACTGAGCCAAGCTACAAAGTGTTTCAGGGGCTTGCGTATTGGAAGGCACAACCCCTGAGATTTCGCGTCAGCGTTTCCTGGCGGGGCGGGATCAGGGCTGCTCCCGCAGGACTTCAACGCAGCGGGTCACGCACTCGCCGTCATCGACTGAGCAGGCGGTGATGCACTCGAAGTAGCTGCTCACGGAATCCTGGTGGCTGCTGGTGTCCTGGAGCAGAGCGGCGCCGGTCAGCGCGCTTGCTTCGACGCTGCCGTGCTGCTGCTGACCGGCATGACGCTGCTGGCTGATGGCCATGGTGCTCCGCTTCAGGGGGTGCTTTGTCAGCGTATGCACAGGATGTGTCCAGACCAAGAAGAATGAGTTCTCTTGCCTACGGACATGTGAAGTTGCGTGTCCTGCAGTCCGGTCGGGGCGTCGCCTCCGGGTGGTGGGCTGGGGAGAAGCTCAGGCTGCCGTGGCCTTGCGGGCTGCCGTCTTGGCCTTCTGTTTCTCGCGGTTGCTGCGACGCTTCGCGTCCTGCTCCGCCGCCAGCTGCGCTTCCGCCGCGGCCGCAGCCTCTTCGGCCTTCTTCTCCTGGTAGTAGGCGTAGTTGCCGCGGTAGAGCACCAGTTCGCCGTCGCGCAGTTCGACGATCTTGTTGGCCACCCGCCCGATGAAGTAACGGTCGTGGCTCACCAGCAGCGCGGCGCCCTCGTACTCCGTCAGTGCATCCTCGAGCATCTGTTTGGCGGGGATGTCGAGGTGATTGGTGGGCTCATCCAGCACCACCAGGTTGCAGGGCATCAGCAGCATCAGCGCCAGGGCCAGGCGCGCCTTCTCGCCGCCGGAGAGCTTGCCCACCTCCTTGAACACGGCGTCGTTGCTGAAGCAGAAGCTGCCGAGCAGGGAGCGCACCTGGGTCTGGGTCCAGTCGGGCACCGCCTCGAACAGCGTGTCGATCACGGTTTTCGACAGATCCAGGGCCTCGGCTTGGTTCTGCTCGAAGTAGCCCGCGATCACGTTGTGCTCCCCCAGTCCGGCTCGGCCCTCATCCGGCGTCTCGATGCCCATCACCAGCCGCAGCAGGGTCGACTTGCCGGCGCCGTTGGGACCGACGAAGGCGATGCGATCGCCCCGCTCCACCTCGAGATTCGCCCCCAGAAACAGGATCTGCTCGCCGTAACTGTGGCTGAGGTCGCTGATTTCGGCGATCAGGCGGCCGCTGCGGGGCGCCGGCGGGAACTGGAAGCGCGGGCCGCTCACCCCCTCGATCGGTGCATCGATGCGCTCCACCTTGTCGAGCAGCTTTTCGCGGCTCTTGGCCTGGGTCGAGCGGGTGGCGCTGGCGCGGAAGCGGTCGATGTAGGCCTGCTGGGCGCTGAGCTCCTTCTGCTGGCGGTCGAAGGCCGCCTGGCTGGCTTCCCGCTCCAGGACCTTCTGCTCCAGGTGCTGGCTGTAGTTGCCCAGATAGGTGCGGGAGATGCCTCGCTCCGTTTCCACAATCTGGTTGCAGACCCGATCCAGGAAGGCCCGGTCGTGGCTGATCACCACCAGCGGGCAGGTCTGGCCGATCAGGTACCCCTCCAACCACTGGATGGTTTCGACATCCAGGTGGTTGGTGGGTTCGTCCAGCAGCAGCAGATCCGGCTCCTGCAGCAGCACCTTGCCCAGGGCGATCCGCATCTGCCAGCCGCCGGAGTAGTCGCCCACCAGCTGTTCGGCTCCTTCCGGCGTGAAGCCGATCGTGGGCAGCAGCTTGTCGATGCGGGCATCGAGTTCGTAGCCGTGCAGGTTCTCGAATCGCGTCTGCAGGCTGCCCAGCTCGTGGATCAGCTCATCAAGGTGGTCGGGATCCTCGGCGGCCTTCTCCGAGCCCATGGCCTCCTCCACCTGCCGCTGGCGGTTGAGCACCTCAGCCGCTTCACCGAAGGCCTGGAACAGCTCCTGGCGCACCGTGTGCCTGAGGTCGACGTCGAACTCCTGCTGCAGGTAGACGATGCGCGGATCCCCCTGCTTCACCACCTGGCCGCTGCTGGGTTCCTCCAGGCCGGCGATGATCCGCATCTGGGTGGATTTGCCGGCCCCGTTCACGCCCACCAGGCCGATGCGATCACCCGGCTTCACCTCCCAGGTGACATCCCGGAGCACCTCACCGGTGGGGTAGATCTTCGAGACGCGTTCGAGGCGGAGCACAGGGCTGGGGTTCAGGGGTGATGCTGGAAGTCGTCGGTCTGGGTGGTGAGACCCATTGCGACCAGCATCATCCCCCGTGACGGCGCACCTGCCGTACGGACCGCTGTCAGTTGCTGACGCAGGTCAGCCTGCAGACTGTCGAACACCCCGCATGACCGGAGCGCCATGGTGAAGCGCCTCGAACAGGTGGCCGCCCTTGTGGTGGCAGCCGGTCTGGCGATCGTGAGCTACTGGCTGTTCTTCAGCTGGATGGGCCAGGACCGGCGACCGACCCGCCGTGCCGCCCTGCCTGTGTCAGAGGCCGCCGCGGGCCTTCAGCAGCCACTGCTTGGCCTCCGGGTCATCGACGCTGGCCAGGTGAGTCTTGACCTCGTCGCGGCTCACGGGCAGCCCCCAGCTGTCGCCGAGGCTGCAGATACGGCTGAGGGTGCCTGAGGGGTCCTGCAGGGCCTGGCGGAACAGCTCCTGGGTGAGCGCATGGTCGCTGCGGATGCGTTCGTAGAGGGCGGGGGCGTTGCCGGCGCTCATGGGGTTCAGACGGCCATCGCTGACCACCCTATGCAGGCAGGGCTCCGCGTCTCTTTCGCCGCTCAGGGGGGCGGGGCGCAGACGCCGAGCACCGTCGCTCGGGGTGCTCCCGTCACCGAGGGGAGCGAGCCCGGATGCCCCAGCCGGTGCCACCACGCCAGCAGGGCGAAGGCCAGGGCCTCGCGGTCGCTGTCGCCGATGCCCAGCTCCGCCAGGGGCCGCACCGCCAGGCCGCGGCAGCGGCGGCGCAGCTCGGCCATCAGCAGGGCATTGCGGGCGCCTCCGCCGGCCACCAGCAGCTCCAGCACCGCGGGGCCGCGCTGCAGGTCCTGGGCCACCACCGCCGCCGTGAACGCCGTCAGGGTCGCCAGGGCATCGGCCGGCTCCAGCTGTCTGCCGGTCGTCGCCGCTGCCTGCTCCAGCTCTACGAGGCGTCGCTCCAGATCGGCCGCTCCGAACAGCTCACGGCCGGTGGATTTCGGTGGGACTTGCCTGAAATAAGGCTCCTCCAGCCACTGCTGGATCAGGGCCTCCTCGACCTGCCCCTGGGCGGCCCAGGCTCCACCGGCATCGAAGCTGCGGCTGCCGCCGCTGAAGCGTTGCACCGCCAGATCCAGCAGGGTGTTGGCCGGGCCGCAGTCCCAGCCCTGGACGGCCGCGCCCCGATCAGGGCCGCCGGGGGGCGGCAGCAGGGTGAGGTTGGCGATCCCACCCAGGTTGAGCAGGGCCCGCCAGCCGCCGCGGGCCGGCAGCAGCGCCGCATCGGTGGCCGGCACCAGCGGGGCCCCCTGGCCGCCGAGGGCCAGGTCGGCGGCACGGAAGTCGAACACCACCGGCCGTCGCAGCAGGTGCGCCAGCAGCGGGCCCTGCAGCAGCTGCCAGCTGCAGCCGCGATGGGTTCCCTGCGGCGGGCGGTGCCAGAGGGTCTGGCCATGGCAGCCCACCAGCTCCGCATGCCCTGCGGGATCGCAGGCGCGGGCGGCGGCGGCCTGGATCTCCGTGAGGGCTTCCCCCAGTTCCAGCACATCGGCTGCCTGCAGGGCGTGGCCCTGGCCGGTGGCGATCAGCTGTGCCCGCAGGTCGGCGGGGTAGGGCACGGCGGCGCGGCTCAGCAGCCGCCAGCGTGGGCGTTGCGGCCGGCCGTGGAACTCGGCCAGCACGGCATCCACGCCGTCGGCGCTGGTGCCGCTCATCAGTCCCAACACCCGCATCGCACCCACCCGGCCAGCAGAAAGCCCCCGGAACATTGTCCCGGGGGCCAGGGAGTTGCGCCCGCCTGGGGCGTCAGCTCATTTGTTGGGCTGCGGGGTGAAGCGCAGGTAGGGCTTGACCTCGGTGACGCCCTTGGGGAACTTGACGCGAGCCTCGTCGGTGGGGATCGAGGGCACCACGACGCAGTCGCCGCCGTCGGTCCAGTTCACCGGCGTGGCCACCTGGTGGTACTCGGTGAGCTGCAGCGAGTCGATCACCCGCAGGATCTCCTGGAAGTTGCGGCCGGTGCTGGCGGGGTAGGTGATCTGCAGACGCAGCTTCTTGTTGGGGTCGATGATGAACACCGAACGCACCGTGAGGTTGTTGAGCGAATTCGGGTGGATCATCCCGTAGAGATCGCTCACCTTCTTGTCCTCATCCGCGAGGATCGGGTAGTCGACCGTGGTGCTCTGGGTCTCGTTGATGTCGCCGATCCAGCCCTTGTGGCTCTCGGCCGAGTCCACGCTCAGGGCGATGGTCTTGACGTTGCGCTTCTCCCACTCGGGACGCAGACGGGACACCTCGCCCAGCTCGGTGGTGCAGACAGGGGTGTAGTCGGCGGGGTGGGAGAACAGCACCACCCAGCTGTCGCCGGCGTAGTCGTAGAGGTTGATCGGACCGAGCTGGGAGTCCTGGGTGAAGTCGGGAACGGTGTCGCCGAGCTGGAGCGCCATGGGGCGGGTGTGAAAGGGCCAAATGTTGACATAGCCAGGCTGCCGATGGGCGTCAACGGCTGGTCAGCTTGTGGCCACCGCTACAGCGCGATCGGAGGTCTTCAGCTCGGCGGGCCGAACAGGCTCTCGCGCAGGTGCTCAAGGCCCAGGCCGGCCGTGGCCGAGACGAACAGCACCCCGGGGTCGAGAACCCTGGCCTGCTCCAGGGCGCCCGCCGTGCAGCGGTCGATCTGATTGCCGATCAGACGTCGCGGGGCACGGCTGTCCAGGGCATCGAGGATGGCGTGCACGGTGCGGAGCTGCTCGGCCCAACCTGGGTCGGACAGATCCACCACCAGCAGCAGCTGATCCGCTTCCAGTGTTTCCTCCAGCGTTGAGCGGAAGGCCTCCAGCAGGGGTGGCGGCAGCTCGCGGATGAATCCCACCGTGTCGGTGAGCAGGAGGGTCTGCGGTGGCCCGCCGGCCAGCGTGGGCCGTTCGATGCGTCGGGTGGTGGGATCGAGGGTGGCGAACAGCTTGTTCTCTGCCAGGACCCCATCCCCCGCCGCCGGCTTGCTCAGGGCATTGAGCAACGAGCTCTTGCCGGCATTGGTGTAGCCCACCAGGGCCAGCCGCCGCTGGCCGGCACGGCTGCCCCGTAGGCGGGCCCGGTGTTCCCCCAGCTTGCGCACATCGCGCTGCAGCTTGTCGATCCGGCGGGCGATGGCGCGCCGGTCCTTCTCCAGCTGGGTTTCGCCGGGGCCGCGGGTGCCGATGCCGCCCCCCTGCCGCGAGAGGCTCAGGCCCCGACCCGTGAGCCGGGGCAGGCGGTAGCGCAGCTGGGCCAGCTCCACCTGCAGCCGGCCGGCGGCGCTGGCGGCCCGCTGGGCAAAGATGTCGAGGATCAGTTCGCTGCGATCGCTCACCGGCAGATCCAGCAGCCGCTCCAGGTTGCGGGCCTGCGCGGGTGTGAGTTCCCGGTCGGTCACCACCAGGGTCGCGCCGAGGCGGCGGGCCTCCAGGGCTGCCTCGCGCAGCTTGCCTTCACCCCAGAGGGTCTGGGCGGAGCCGGAGGCCTTGCGCTGCACCACCAGCCCCACCGGGGCGGCGCCGGCGCTGCGCACCAGCCCCTCCAGCTCGGCGATCTGGCGGCGGGCCTCCTCGGCATCGCTGGGGCTGAGGGCCAGCAGCAGCACCCGCTCGGTGTTGGCAGGGGTGCTGGGTGCCGGTGGGGGCATGGCCGCGGCCCCATCGCCGGGGCGCATGGGCGGCGCCAGGCTGCACAGCTCCGCCAGGTCGCCCGTGTCGATCAGCCCCCAGGGGTGCTGGGGGGCCGCCCCCAGGCTGTAGGCCGCCGCCGGCCAGCGGCCGCCCGCCTGGGCGCTGTCGCCGTAGCGCAGCCACAGCAGCGGCTGCAGATCCAGCCCCACCACCGCCTCGCTGCCCTGGGGCTCCAGCTGCCGGGCACGGCCCACACAGGTCACCAGGCGCAGGTCGGCGCCCTGACGTCGGGGGCCACCGGGCAGCCGTTCCAGCAGCCGGCCCGACTGCTCCAGCGGCCCCACCCAGAGCAGGCGGCACAGGCCACGACCATCGACCACCAGGCTCAGAGGCAGCTCCAGCTCGGCGCTTTCGGCCGCCAGCCGTTGCAGCGTCAGCAGGTCCAACCCGTCGCTCTCGGGGTGGCGGCGGTGGCTCAGGCGCTCCAGCCGCCGCGACTGAGCCGGCCGCAGGCCGGCGGTGCGACCGAGCAGGGCGGTCTGCTTCAAGGGGTGCCGCCGGGGCGGGGCCGGCGGATCAGCAGGCAGCGCAGGCCGCTGGCCTTGGCGCCCGCTTCGTCTTCGGGGCTGTCGCCGATGTGCCACACCGCCTCAGCGGGCAGCTGCAGCTGGTTCAGGGCCTGCTGGAAGGGCCGTGGATCCGGTTTCGCCGCCCCCACGGCCGACGACACCACCACGGTTTCGAACAGGGGCGCCAACTCCAGGGCCTCCAGCAGACCGGTGAGGCGCTGATCGAAGTTGCTCACCACTGCCAGGCGGATGCCGCGCCCGCGCCAGCGCTGCAGGTGCTCCGCCACATCGGGGTAGACCAGCCACGGCTCGGCTGTGGCGAAGTGAGCGAACAGGGCGGTTCCCAGCTCCGGTGGCAGGGGGGTGTCATGGCCGCAGGCCCGCAGGGTGGCGGCGATCAGATCGCTCCACCAGTCCTGTTCGGCCTGCAGCAGCTCCGCCCCCTCCAGACCCGGGAAGGCCAGGGGTGGCGCCTGGCGAAACAGGCGCGGGAAGGCGGCGTCGATGGCGTCTGCGGCCACGTTCACCCCATGGGCCGCCGCCAACTCGGCGTAGGTGGCCCCCACGGAGCGGCGCAGCCCGATGAGGGTGCCCATCGCATCCAGCAGCAGGCCGCGGGGGGCCGTGCCGGGCCTGCCGGCCTCGGCAGTTCGTGCCACGGTCAGAGCCATTCCGCCAACCAGCCCCCCGCCACCCGCAGCCGGTGCAGGGGGCCAGGCAGCCTGGCGAGATAGGCCAGACGGCGCAGCTGGAAGGCCGCTGGGCCGGCCAGGGTGAAGCCCATGCCGGTGAGCGTGGCCTGTCCGACACCCAAGCCCAGCATTTCGCCCAGATCGTTCCACTGAAACGGCTCCAGGGCGTCGTTGCGGCGCAGGTGTTGCAGGTTGGCGGCCACGCAGGCGGCCTGCTGATAGGCCACCTGGGCTGTGGCGGGGGCCGTGGCTGGGACTGTGGCTGGGACTGTGGCCGTGGCGGGCTGGCTGGCATCGCCGCCGAGGGGGCAGGCGGCGGCATCCCCTAGGGCGAACACCCCCTCGGTGCCGATCACCCGCAGTTCGGCGTCGCAGGGCAGCCGGCCGCGGCGATCCAGGTCAACCGGCGGATCCAGCACCGGCACGCAGGGCGCCACGCCACCGGTCCAGATCACCGCCTCGCAGCGCAGGCTTTCTACGGGGGCGGTCGCCGAGGCGTCGGCGCGCTGCAGTTCAAGACCATCGGCCAGCACCGCCGCCACCCGGGTGTGGGTGCGCAGCCGCACGTCGCGCTGTTGCAGAGCCAGATGGGCCTGCTCGCGGTTGAACGCCTTTGATCCAGGCAGCAGCTCCGGCCCCTGTTCCACCAGCTCGATCACCGCCGCCCCTGCCAGCAGATCAGCGAGCTTGCAGGCCAGTTCGACGCCGCTGGCGCCTGCTCCCACCACCGCCAGCCGCTGCAGGGGACGCAACCGCAACCGCAGGCGCCGCACCAGCTCCTGAAGCCGCTCCACATCCGCCAGGCTGCGGAAGGCCAGGGCGTGCTCGCTCACACCGGGAACGCCGAAGCTGTTGGCACGGCCGCCGGTGGCGATCACCAGAGCGCTGTAGTTGAGCGTGCGATCGCCGTCGGTGCGCAGCTCTCGCTCGGCGTGGTTGATCGTCACCACCCGCTCCTGCAGCCAGGCCACCCCATGACCCGCCAGCAGGTCGGCATAGCGGGGAGCGATCTGCCAGCGGCGCAGTTCGCCGCTGAGCAATTCATAGAGCAGTGGCAGGAACAGGAACCGCTCCTGGGGCTCGATCAGCAGCACCGGTGGCCCGTCGGTGGCGGCTGCAAGGGTCAGGGCGGTGGTCAGGCCGCCGAAACCGCCGCCCACCACGATCACGGGGGCGCTGGAGGGTGCGGCTGGGGGCACGGCGGCGTCGCGCGGCGGCAAGTGTCTTTGCGAACCCTAACCAGCCACCTCCGCATTGGAAGATGGAGGGATGACGATCTCCGCGGCTGCCGTCGATCCCCTGCAGGCCTGCCCCCACCTGGAGCAGTGCGATGCCCTCGGCCGCCTGCGCTGGGGACTCGAGACCTTCGGTGAGGGGTTCGCGCTCACCACCAGCTTCGGCATCCAGGCGGCGGTGTCGCTGCACTTGATCAGTCGGCTGGATCGCCGCGTGCAAGTGATCTGGGTCGACACCGGTTATCTGCCGCCCGAGACCTACGCCTACGCCGAAGACCTGATGCAGCGCCTCGATCTGCAGGTGCGGGTTGCTCAGGCCGTGATGAGCCCGGCCCGCATGGAGGCACTGCACGGTCGGCTGTGGGAGTCGGGGCAAGTTGAGGATCTGGAGACCTACCACCGCATCCGCAAAGTCGAGCCCCTCGATCGGGCGATGACCGAGCTGGGGGTGACCTGCTGGGCCAGCGGCGTGCGTGGGCGCCAGACGGACCACCGCAGTGCCATGCAGCCCCTCGAGCGGGTGCGCGGCCGCTGGGCCCTGAGGCCGTTGCTGGACTGGACCAGCCGCGACGTCTTCTATTACATGCAGGAGCACGAGCTGCCGCAGCATCCCCTGTTCGCCCAGGGATATTCCACCGTGGGTGATTGGCACTCCAGCGGTCCCGACGATGGCAGCAGCTCCGGCCGCGCCACCCGTTTCGGTGGTCTCAAGCAGGAATGCGGCATCCACATGCCGGGGCTTGCCGGCGAGGGCATCTAGGTGGGGCGGCTGTTGCTGGTGGGCAACAGCCGCTGGCACTGGGCGCAGCGACAGCCCAACGGGCTGCGGGTGTGGCATGAGGCTGGTCCCCCGGTTGGCTCCGGGCCGGACCAGTGGTGCGATCTGGAGGCCTGGGCCTGCGTGGGGCGGTTGTCTGCGGCCCTGGCGCTGCCGGAGGAGCGGCGCATCGGCCTGGCGCAGGTGCCCCTGCAGCAGCTGCCCCCCTGGCTGGGGGTCGACCGGGCGCTGGTGGGCTGGCGGGCCTGGCGTTGCCAGGGTCAGGCTGTGCTGGTGGCTGATGCCGGCACCTGCCTGAGCCTGACCTGCGTCGACGGACAGGGCCGTTTCCGCGGGGGGCGGCTGAGCGCCGGGCTGGCGTTGCAGCTGCGCAGTCTTGGCCTGGCCACCGCCCAGCTGCCGGATCTTCCGGAGCCGCTGACGGAGTTGAGCAGAGCAGCAGCTCAGCAATCGTCTCCGTCAGCTTCTGACTGGCCGGTCGAGACGGCTGACGCGATGATCCAGGGCTGCCTGCGGGCCTGTGCGGCGGCTGTGGCCCAGGCCTGGCGGGAGCGCTGCAGCGATAGTGAATCCTGGGCCCTGTGGCTCACAGGCGGGGATGCGACTCTGCTGGAGCCGCTGCTGCGCCAGCAGGGCATTGCCTCCGTGCTGGCGCCGGACCTGGCCGTGGAGGCCCTGGCTGAGCTGGCCAAGCTGGCTGAGGGGAAGGGCTTCAGCCCAGACCCAGGTCGGTGAGGATGTCGTCGGCCATGGTTTCAGCCTTCACCTTGAGATAGGCCTTTTCGATGTGGCCCTCAGGGTCGACAACGAAGGTGTGGCGCATCATGCCCATGTATTCCTTGCCCATGAACTTCTTCAGGCCGTAGCTGCCATAGCTCTCGGCCACCGGGCAGGGTTCGGCATCCGTGAGCAGGGTGAAGGGCAGGCTGTATTTATCGATGAACTTGCTGTGGCTGCCGGCGCCGTCTTTGCTGATGCCAAGCACGGCGATGTTGTGCTCCTCGAAGCGTGCCCACTGGTCGCGGAAATTGCAGGCCTCCTTGGTGCAGCCGGGGGTGTCGTCCTTCGGATAGAAGTAGATCACCACGCGCTGGCCATGGAACTGGCTCAGTTCCACGGTGCTGCCGTTCTGATCGGGAAGGCTGAAGGCGGGGGCGACATCGCCGACCTGCAGGGCCATGGCTGGGGAAGACCTGTGGGGATGGGAGCCTAGTGGCAGTGCTGAGCTTGTCGCTGCCGGACCTGCCCCATTACTGGTTATGCCCGCTGGCGGCGGCGACTGATGTCGCGGCGCTGCTCACCCCGCCGGAGCGGATCTGGTGCGCGCAGCTGCCAGCGGCGCTGCGGGACCGTTACAGCGCAAGCCGCCGGTTGCTGCGCCACCACCTGGCCGGGCTGCTGGGCCTGCGCAGTGATCTGGTGCCCCTGCACAGCCCCCCCGCCGCTCCCCCCCGGCTGGCGGGAGGGCTCGGTCACGTCAGCCTCAGCCACAGCGGTGGCCAGTTGCTGCTGGCCTGGTCGCCCGCGCCGATCGGCGTCGATCTGGAGTGGTCGCTGCGGCCGCTGCAGGCGGCTGGCCTGGCGCGACGCTTTTTCCCACCTGAGGAGACGGAGCGGTTGCTGGCACTGCCCGCCGACGATCAGCGCGGCGCTCTGCTGGAGAGCTGGGTGCGCAAGGAGGCGGCGATCAAGTGGCAGGGCTCCAGCCTCGCCACGGATCTGCGTCACTGGTGCTGGGACGGGCAGGGCCGGCAGTTGCATCATCTGCGCCGGGGCTGGCGCCCCGCGTCGGTGTGTCGGCTGCAGGAGGGTTGGCTCTGTGCCGCCGTTGGGGAGGCTGTCGAGCGCGGGATCTGGGGCTAAGGTCCGCGCGCCCGCCTGCCTGACGTCATGCCGATCGACCTGCGCTGGAGTGTGGTGTCGCTGCTCGGACTGCTCGGGCTGGCGGGGTTGGTGCAGTTGCCCCTGGCGCCGCCGCTGGCCAGCAGGACCGGTGCCGATACCGGCCGCGTTCTGGCGGATCTGGCCAGTCAGGAAGCCTCCCAGGACAGCCGCGAGCGGGCCGCTCAGCTGCTCAGTCGCTTCGTGGGTGCCGAGATGACCCGGTATTTCTGGGGTGGCTTCAGCCCGTATCTGGATGTGCTGGGGCTGGAGTCCCCGGAGGACCTTCAGGCCAGCATCCAGGAGGGCCCCGAATCTGTTCAGCTGCTGCTGGTGCCGCGCGAGGGGAGTGAGCGCTACGTGGCCAGGGTGGAGGCCGAAGACAACGTCCCCCGTGGCGTTGCCTGCCGTGGCGTTGGCAAGCCCGGAGCTTTCCGCTGGCAGGCAGATTCGCTGCGTTGTCCCGCCGGATGGGATCCCCTGCCGCTGCAGGGACCGCAGCGTCGCGGCCAGGGCTGAACCTGAGTCTGAGCCTGCTGCGCAACGACGTCACAACCGCTGCATCTGAGTTGCCGCATTGCGGCACGATTGCCGCAGCGCGGCTGAAGATCGGCCGTCAATGCTTAAGCCTTTGCGATGACCTGTTGGCCAACGTGTTGGCGGTCTGGTTTTTGATTACTAGGTTTTATTTGAAGAGTTCTTCTCACTCCCGTGCTGACACGTCTCGCGGCCGGCCTTTGCGCCGGTGCGGCTCTCTCCCTCTCCTGTCTGCCTGTTTCGGCGGCTGTCGACAACGACCTGCCGGTGCGCTGGAACAGCGGTGGTGCCGTCTGGTCCACGAATCAGACCGCCTTCAACACCTTCATCAGCGACGGCACCGTCACCGACCGTGGCCTGTCTGACGGCATCGCCCGCTCCGGCTGGACGTCCGATGAGCTGCGGACGGGTCTGTCCAAGACCTACAACGTCGATCTGGTCGGGGTGTCCCGCTTCCTGTACTCGGATGCCGGCGTGAAGTTCCTCAAGAACCAGTCGCGCAGCTACTTCCCCTACTGGACCATGTCCACCTATGCGGTGGAAGGCCTGCGCTCGGCGATCATCGCCGATGCACGCGATGGCTCCATCTCGGCGGCGGGCATCATGACCAACCTGCCCACCGACTATCGCCTGGCGGACACCTGCAACACCTACGACGGCAAGCAGAACGTCTGCGCTGAGGGCAAGTGCACCACCGACGCCCAGTGCACCTCGCTGCTCTCCTGGTACGTCTTCCTGCCCGCCTGCATTCAGGCCAACCAGGTGGCGGTCGCGGCTGTGGCGGCTCCCGCTGCGGCGCCAGCCCCCATGGAGCAGTCGCCGATCCGCGGCCTCTGGTGAGCTGACGCTTCTCCACTGCTCTGCCCCGGCCTGGCCGGGGCTTTTTTCATGGCGGTGCTGCCGTGGCTTCATCGCCTTGGTCGCGGTCAAACGAAAGAAACCCTGAGGTGGTCCCGCCACGTCGTTGCCTCGTCGTCAGACCGGGAGTGTCGTCCTCTGCTCTCCCTTCCCATGCGTCAGGCATCTCTCCCGCTGGCCGGCTTCGGCATCCTGCTGAGCGGCCTCTCGGCTCAGGCCATCCCCCAGGGGCCCACCGCCATCGATTCGGTGCAGGCCGGTGTTCGCTACGGCTCCCCCACCTTCATCCAGGAGGGTCTGCCCACCCAGACCGCCCGCGCCGTGAGTGCCGGCTTCGTGCGCTCCAACACCCTGCTGCCCCTCGGCGGCACTGAGGTGATCGCCAATCCGGTGCCGGACAACCTCTCGGATCTGTCCGGCTGGTCCCGCGATCAGCTCCAGGCGGGCCTCAACAAGGATTACGACGTCGATGTGGCCGCCGTCTCCCGCTTCCTCTATTCCGAAAAGGGTGAGGCGTTCCTCTCCGAGAGCATCCGTCAGAACAACTACACCCCGTATTACAGCCAGCAAAACAGCCTGCAGGCCGTGCGCAGCGCCATCATTCTCGATTCCGCCGATGGCAAGCTCTCCAGCTACGGGATGATGGCCAACCTCCCCACCGATCAGCGCCTGCAGGGCGCCATGACGGTGTGTGATGTCAACAACGTCGGTGCCAACAGCGTCAACAACAGCAAGCAGGCCACCTCGCTGCTCAGTTGGTACATGACCACTCCGGCCTGCATTCAGGCTTACACCGCTTCGGCGGCGGAGCCCGCCCGTTCCCCGTCTGCTGCGCCCGTGCGCGGGCTCTGGTAAGGCCGCCTGGCCACCAGAAGCTGATGCTGCAGGCGCTGCGGTAGCCGCTGTCCCTCCAGGCTGCGCAGCCGCTGCTGCAGCAGCGCGATCTCCGCCGGGCTGTGCTGCTTCTCCAGCTGCGTCAGATAGCGCGCTCCCGGCAGGAACCAGCGCTCCAGCAGGCCCGCCGTCAGCGGTAGCTCGAGCCGTTCCTCCCAGCTGCTGAGTTCGCTCTGCCATCCCTGCCGGCGCAGCAGTGCAACCAGTTGCTGAGGTTGCGGTGGGGCTGCCAGCCAGAGCGCTTCCTGCAGGGCCAGGGTTTCGAGCGTGCCCTGCAGAGGTGCCGGCATGTCGCTGAGACGTGCACCGTTGGGCTCGCCCATGGCGAGCACCGCACCGGCCGGCCCCAGCAGTGGCGTGGTGAACAGCAGTCGCAGCTCCGCCTGTGGTGCCGCCAGGGCCGTCAGCGCCGTGATCTGCCGCTTCAGCTCCGCCGCCGAGCTGTCCCGCCAGGGATGGCGCGCCGCGATCCACTCGAACTGCTGCCCCGGCTCCAGCGCGGCGGCCAGATCCATGAGCGAGGCGTTCCGGATCTGCGGCCTCTGCAGCGCATCGAGCACCTGCAGCTGGGCCTGAAGCCGCTCCACGTCGGCGTCGCCGGCGGCCTGGATCACCACACCACCCTCCGGGGTGTGCTGCAGCGGATCGAGGGCCCAGAGCAGCGAGCGGGCTTCGAGGATCAGCACCCGGTCGTGCCGGTGCCAAAGGGCGTCCTGCCAGAGCCGGCGGCGCAGCTGATCGAGCCGCTCCCCCTCGCCGCTGAGCTGGCGCTGCAGCCAGCGCTCCAGGGCCGGATCATCCGGGGCACTGCTGAGCACCTCGCCCAGTTCGGCCTCATGCTCGGCCGCGGCGGCAAGCTGGGCGGCGCGGCGCTGCTGCAGCTGTCGGCGCCGTTCCCCTTCCCAGCCGAGCGTGCCCGGTTGCCAGAACAGCTGCCCCTGCAGGGCTGTGGGGAGGTACTGCTGCGCCACCCAGTGCTCGGCGTAGGCATGGGGGTAGCGGTAGCCCACCCCATCGCCGAAGGCCTTGCCGTCGCGGTTGGCATCGCGCAGATGGGCGGGCACCTGCTGGCGGTTGCTGCTGCGCACGGTCTTGAGGGCATCGAACAGACCCAGCAGGCTGTTGCTTTTCTCGGCGCCGGCCAGGTAGAGGGCCGCCTGGGCCAGGGGGTAGAGGCCTTCCGGCAGACCCACCCGGTCGAAGGCGGCGGCGCAGGCCTCCACCACCACGATCGCCTGGGGGTCGGCCAGACCGATGTCCTCACCGGCGCTGATCAGCATGCGCCGGAAGATGAAGCGCGGGTTCTCGCCGGCCTCCATCATCCGTGCCAGCCAGAACAGAGCTGCATCCGGATCGCTGCCGCGCAGCGACTTGATGAAGGCGCTGATCGTGTCGAAGTGGGCGTCGCCCTGCTTGTCGTAGAGGACAGCCCGCTGCTGGATCGATTCCTCGGCGATGGTGAGCCCGATGGCGACCACGCCCTCGCCATCGGGCTCGGTCGTTTCCACCGCCAGCTCGAGGGCGTTGAGCAGGCTGCGGGCGTCGCCGCCGGCTACATCCACCAGGTGGGCGATCGCCTCCTCGCTGATCGTCACCGTGCGGTCGCCGTAACCCCGTTCCGGATCGCGCAGGGCCCGCTGCAGCAGTTCGCGCAGGTGCTGCGGTTGGAGCGGCTGCAGGCGGAACAGGCGCGAGCGGCTCACCAGCGCCTTGTTCACCTCGAAGAACGGGTTCTCGGTGGTGGCGCCGATGAGCGTGACGGTGCCGTTCTCCACCCAGGGCAGCAGGGCGTCCTGCTGGGCGGTGTTGAAGCGGTGCACCTCATCGATGAACAGCAGGCTGCGCAGGCCGTGCTGCTCCAGCCGCCGCTGGGCCGCCTCCACCTCGCTGCGCAGGTCCTTCACGCCGGCCAGCACGGCGTTGAGGCTGCTGAAGTGGGCGCGGGTGCTGGCGGCGATGATGCGAGCCAGGGTGGTTTTGCCGACCCCAGGGGGGCCGTGCAGGATCAGGTTGCCGACCCGGTCGGCGGTGATGGCGCGGCGCAGCAGACGGCCCGGCCCGAGGATCTCCTCCTGCCCCTGGAACTCATCCAGGCTGCGGGGGCGCAGCCGATCCGCGAGCGGTGCCAGGCGGCTGCGCAGCTGATCGCCGCGGTGGCTGAACAGATCCGCCAATCAGCTCCTCGCCAGCGCGCATGCGACCAACCCCATCATCCGATGGAAAAGCCGGGTCAGGGCCGTTATCTTGCGGCTTGCTGTTCATGAGTCGTGCGGCGCCGCCTGGCCTCACTGCCCCTTCTGCTGCTGCCGCTGAGCGCCTGCAGTTCGTCGCAACCCCAGGCCCGTGAGCCGCTCACGGTTCAGGTGGCCCGGATCGGCGAGGCCGAGTTCACCCCGGGCATTGAGGTGGTGAGTCAGCTGAGCTCCACCTCGGATGTCGCCCTGCGGCCCGAGATTGACGGCCGCGTGGTGAAGATCCTGGTGCAGCAAGGGGATCAGGTGAAAGCTGGCCAGCCGATCCTGGTGCTCGACAACGTTCAGGAAACGGCGAGCCTCAGTGCCAGCGAGGCCGAAGCGAGGAAGGATCGGCTCAACGCCGAGCGTTACATCTTCCTCAACGACCAGGGTGCCGTGTCCACCAAGGATCGGGACGCCTACGTGACCAAGGCCCTGCAGAGCTCCGATCAGGTGAAGGCTTCGGCCGCCACCCTTGGCTACAAATACGTCACAGCGCCCATCAGCGGCCAGATCGGTGATCTGGATACCGTCAAGCTCGGTGATTACGTCCGCAAGGGACAGGCGATCAGCGGCATCGTCGACAACGCCAATCTCTGGACGCTGATGGATGTGCCTGCCACCCAGGCGTCGCAGGTGCAGATCGGCCAGCCGGTGGAATTGCGCACCCAGGGTGAACCACCCGTCACCGGAACCGGCCGGGTGGTGTTCATCTCGCCTTACTTCGGTGTGAGCGGTAGTACGTCGTCGCCGAACACAGTGCTGGTGAAGGCCAGCTTCCCCAACCTCACCGGCCGACTCAAGACCGGCCAGTACGTCAGCAACCGGATCATCACCGGCAGTGCCACCCAGCTCTCGGTGCCGGTGCAGGCCGTGATGATGCAGGCCCAGCAGCCCTTCGTGTATCGCGTGTTTCCGATCAGCCAGGTGATCGACAAGATCCGCGCCTCCACGCAGATTGCACCAGCCGCCAAGGAGAAGCTGGAGAAGCTGCCGCCGTCCACCACGATCGTGGTGCAGACACCGGTCAAACTCGGTCAGTTGCAGAGCAATCGCTACCCGCTGCTGGGCGGTCTGCAGGCTGGGGACACGGTGGTGGTCAGCAACACGGCGCTGTTGCGCACCGGATTGCCGGTAAAGGTGGCGTCCGGCGCCGATCAGAACTGAGGCCCTCCGATGTCGCTCTCCGATAATTTCATCAAGCGGCCGGTTCTCACCACCGTCTGCAGCATCCTGATCGTGTTGGTGGGTCTGATCGCCATCCCCACCCTGCCGATCGAGAACCTCCCCAATATTGCCCCGCCGCAGATTCAGGTCACGGCGACCTACGGCGGCGCCAACTCATTGGTGACTGAACAGGCGGTCACCAATGTTCTGGAGCAGCAGATCAACGGTGTGCCCGGGGCTGCCTACATCTCTTCGCTCACAACCAACACCGGTGCCAGCACGGTGAACGTGTTCTTTGATGAGGGCACTGACATCAATATCGATCAGGTGAACGTGCAGAACCGCGTCTCACTGGCGATGCCGCAGCTGCCTGATCAGGTGAAAAGTACGGGTGTGTCGGTGATCCAGACCACCCCCTCGATCTTGCTGGCTTATCAGGTGTCGTCGAGTGAGGGTCAGTTCGATGCGGCCTACATCAATGGCCTGATTTACGAGCAGCTCTACTACCAGCTGGAGCGCATCCCCGGGGTCGCCCAGGCCACGCTCTTCGGCGGCAGTAATCCTGCCTTCTGGCTGTTCGTTGACCCCGACAAGCTCAGCGCCAACCAGCTCACCGCCGATCAGGTGGTTTCAGCAGTACGCAGCCAGAACTCCGTGGCGGTTGGTGGCCTGGTGGGCGGCCCACCGGCGGGTGGCAACCAGCTGTTCACCTATCCGATTCTGGTCAAGAACAACGGCAATCTCACCTCGGTTGAGGAGCTCAACAAGCTGATCGTGGGGCGCACGCCCCAGGGCAACCTGCTCCGCCTCCAGGACGTCGGTCAGGCGACCTACGGCTTCAACAGCTTCGCCACGCAGGGCACCGATATCCACGGCTATCCGGCGATCACCGTGGGCGTGTATCAGACACCGGACAGCAATGCGCTGCAGGTGTCGGAAGCGGTGGTGGCGCTGATGAACCAGTTCACCAGCCAGCTGCCGCCTGGGGTGACGGTCAAGGAGATCTATAACGTTGGCCAGTTCATCGAATCGGCCGTGGATGGCGTCACCGACGCCCTCGGCCTGGCGATCGTGCTGGTGCTGGTGATCCTGTTCCTGTTCCTGCAGGACTGGCGGGCCACGATCGTGCCGAGCCTGGCGATCCCGATTTCGCTGGTGGGCACCTTTGCCTTCATCAAGGCTTTCGGCTTCTCGATCAACCAGCTCACGCTGCTGGGCCTTGTGCTGGCCACGGGCCTGGTGGTCGACGACGCCATCGTTGTGATCGAGGCGGTGGCCAAGAACCTTGAGAAGGGCATGAAGCCACGCCAGGCGGCACTGGAGTGCATGGGCGAGTTGATCGGTGCCTTGATCGCCACCTCGCTGGTGCTGATGGCGGTATTCGTGCCGGTGGCCTTCTACCCCGGCGGCATCGGCATCATCTACCGCCAGTTCGCTCTCACGATCGCCTTCTCGATCGCCATTTCCACCTTCAACGCCCTCACGTTCTCGCCGATGATGGCGGGCCTGATTCTCAAAACTGAGAAGCCACCCCGGCCCGAGGGCTGGAGCTGGACCGTGGCTGGCGTGGTGGTCGGTCTGGCCTTCGGTCGCTTCAGCGCGGCCTCCTTCGGCATCGGCGCCTACGTGTTCGGGGTGTTGCTGTTCGGCTTCGCTGGCAGTCGCCTCGGCTGGATCTTCGACCAGTTCAACAGCTTCTTCCAGCGCCTGGAGAAGGCTTATGTGCGCCTGGTGGGCTTTCTGATCAGCAAGCGCCGCTTCATCCTGGCGGGTCTGGGCGGTGGCATCGTGCTTACCGCGATTGCCTTCAATGCCCTGCCCACGGCCTTCATCCCTGAGGAGGATCAGGGCTATGGACTCGGCATCTTTCAGCTGCAGAACGGCGCCTCCCTCACCCAAACGCAGAAGGTGGCCAACGAGATCGCGGCGATCGTCAAACAGGAGGAGGACATCACCGCCGCCTCCTTCATCAGTGGTGCCGGCTTCAACGGCAACAGCCCGGATCAGGGGCTGTTCTTCTTCGGACTCAAGCCTCTTGAGGAACGTTCCGGTGCGGAGCACAAGGCACCGGCGATTGTGGGTCGCCTGAATGAAAAGCTCTCCAAGATCAGTTCAGGTCTGGCGGTGGCCTCCCAGCCTCCGGCGATTCCAGGCTTCTCGGCCCAGGGCGGCTTCTACTTCCAGTTCAACGACCTCAGCAACGGGGCCTACAGCTTCAACCAGCTCAATGACCTGGCTCAGAAGCTGGTGGCAGCTGGTCAGAGCAGCGGTCAGTTCTCGA
>Ga0208361_1000124_pt1 | contig 29175 bp, 28 predicted proteins | sample LakMenEpi05Aug10_FD_150670 | JGI IMG/M metagenome (GOLD analysis project Ga0208361, IMG submission 150670) | Freshwater microbial communities from Lake Mendota, WI - 05AUG2010 deep hole epilimnion (SPAdes) | ecosystem: Environmental > Aquatic > Freshwater > Lake > Epilimnion/Euphotic zone ... | reverse complement strand
TCGTGGTCGAATTTCTCGGCGGCGCGGATCAGGCCGAGGGAGCCCTCCTGAATCAGGTCCTGGAAGCTCAGGCCCCGGTTCATGTACTTCTTGGCGATCGACACCACCAGGCGCAGGTTCGACTGCACCATCTTTTCCTTGGCCCGGCGGCCGAGCATCAGGCGCCGACGGAACTTGATCAGCGGCATGTCCACCAGCACCGCCCACTCCTTGGTGTCGGGATAGTGGCCGTGATCCGCCTCGAACTGAGCGGCCAGCTCCTCGAGCTGCAGCAGATCAGCGATCTTGCGGGCCAGTTCGATCTCCTCGTCCGGACGGAGCAGGCGAATACGGCCGATCTCCTGCAGGTAGACGCGGATCGAGTCTTCGGTGTAGACGCCCTTGGGGCCCACCTTGATGCTGGCCAGCGCCTTGGCGGCCTTGGCATCCTTCTCGGCCTTGGCCTCGGCCGCCCCATCGCTGTCCTCAGGGTTCCCCGCGGCGGCGAGCAGCTGATCGGCCGCAGCATCGAGATCCGCGGGCGCCTTGGCCGTGGCCTTCTTGGCGGATGCGGTTTTGGCAGCCTTCGCCGAACTGGCAGTCGCTGCCTTGGCGGCTGCAGTCTTGGCGGCACCGGCCTTGGTCTTGCTGGCCTTGGTGGGGCTGACCTTGTTGGCGGCACTGGTGGCATCGGCGTCGCCGGAGGCCTCGCCACCCTCAAGCGAGACACCGTCTGTCACAGCCGTCTTGGCCTTGCTGCGGCTCGCTCGCGGCTTGGCGACCTTGATGGTTTCACCCGCGGCATTGGCCACCATCAGGATCTCAGGGGTCGCTTTCTTGGTCTTGGCGGCGGCGGCAGGGCTCATCGGGAAAGGGATGGAGGGGAAGAGGGCAGTGGGCGGGAACGGGACGACGGGATGTCGGGGTGTCGGGGTGACGGGATGTTCGGTGGCAGCTGAGTTGGTGCTGGGTGGCTGCGGGGTCTGGCGGAGGGAGGGAGTCGGAGGGCGGGAACGGCTTGCCTTGGTGGATGGAACCAGCCACAGATGCGCGATCCGCAGGACCGTGACTCCTCCGGAGCAATGGACAGAGAATCAAAACGCCCGGGCGACCAGCTGGCAGAGGCTGCAGCAATGCTGAAAAATCAGCGTTTGCTGTGGAGCCTGTGATCAACTGGCTGGCGGCGGGGAGGATGAACGGGAGCGAGCGACGCAACGCTCTCTCTACGAGGGTGGCATCCGTCGCCGGCTCAGCCAAGCCGGAGGCGAAGGGACTGGAGGGTGAAGCAGAACAAACAGGAACCGGGTTGGGCGAAAGCCCGGGCAACGCTGTCAGGGGTGGTCGCAGATCGGGGGCTCAGGTGGACCTGGCCTTCCTCGGGATCTTCCCTCTGGACGAAACCTTGCCGGGTTCCGACTACAGCCCTGTGGACTGCTCAACAGGCTCATCTTAAGAAACCCCTGTGAGCTTTGCAAGACTGGAGCCGGAAGAATCCGGCGGCACCCCCCACCGCTGGCTGCAGGTGTGGCTGGAGGCCGGCCGCGAAGGGCAGGTGTTCACCTACGCCAATCCCGAGCAGCTACCGCTGGGCTGCGGGGATCTGGTCCGACTGCGACTGCGGGGTCGCCGCCACGTGGGACTGGTGGTGGAGCTGCTGCAGACCCTGCCAGCAGAGCTGGAAGGCCGCACCCTGCAGCCGATCGAGGCCGTGCATCAGAGCGCCGCGGTGGATCCCCACTGGCAGGAGCTGATCGCCAGGGTGGCCGATGGTTGTCACACCAGCCGCTTCCGCACCCTCAAGGCCGCCCTGCCGCCGGGCTGGCTGGGCCAGACCCCCGGTCGCATTGCTGCGAGCCCACGCCAGAGACTCTGGCTACGCCTGCCGGTGAACCCGGAAACCGTCCAGCCGGCGGATCTGAGTGAACGTCAGACCGTCCTGCTGGCCCTGCTGGCGCAGCGCGGCGGACAGGCCTGGCAGAGCGATCTGCTGCAGGCCGCCGGAGTGAGCCGGGCCGTGGCGGACGGTCTCGAGCGGCGTGGGCTTCTGGAACGGGAGATGCGCCGGGAGCAGAGCGACCAGGGCAGTGACCGGACCGGCTCAGTCGGCGATGGGCCACTGGAGCCCCCCCGCCAGCTCACAGCCGATCAGGCTGCGGCGCTGGCGGCGATTGAGCGCGCGGCGCCGGGTTCCGAGCTGCTGCTCTGGGGTGTCACCGGCGCCGGCAAGACCGAGGTGTATCTGCAAGCGGCGGCCGCCTGCCTGGAGCAGCGGCGTTCGGCTCTGCTGCTGACGCCAGAGATCGGTCTGATCCCGCAGCTGCTGGATCGCTGCCGCGCCCGCTTTGGTGGCCAGGTGGCCGAATACCACTCCGGATGCAGCGACAGCCAGCGCATCGCCACCTGGCGGCGGGCGCTGGCCGCCTCCGAGCCGGAGGCGGCACCGCTGCTGGTGGTGGGCACCCGCTCAGCGGTGTTCGTGCCGCTACCAAGGCTCGGCCTGGTGGTGCTCGATGAGGAGCACGACCGCTCCTACAAGCAGGAGAGTCCGATGCCCTGCTACCACGCCCGCGATGTGGCCCGCCTGCGAGCGCAGCAGAGCGGTGCCCGTCTGGTGCTGGGCAGTGCGACGCCCAGTCTTGAAAGCTGGCTGGCCTGCCAGGGGCAGGACCCGAGCTGCCAACTGCTGCAACTGCCGCAACGCATCGGTGCGCGTCCTCTGCCGCCGGTGCATCTGGTCGACATGCGCCAGGAACTGGCGGAGGGTCATCGCCGGCTGATCAGCCGGCCGCTGATGGAGCGGCTGGAGGCTCTGAAGGAGAACGGCGGACAGGCGGTGGTGCTGGTGCCGCGTCGCGGATACAGCAGTTTCCTGAGCTGCCGCAGCTGCGGCGAGGTGGTGCAGTGCCCCCACTGCGATGTGGCGATGACCGTGCATCGCCAGAAGGAGCGCTCCTGGCTGCGCTGCCACTGGTGCGACCACCGGGCCGAGCTGAGCGACCGTTGCGGCCAGTGCGGCTCCACCGCCTTCAAGCCCTTCGGCGCCGGCACGCAGCGGGTGCTGGAGCACCTGGAACAGGAGCTGGAGGGGCTGCGCCTGCTGCGCTTCGACCGCGACACGACCCGTGGCCGCGACGGACACCGGCTGCTGCTGGAGCGCTTCGCCGCCGGCGAGGCCGATGTGTTGGTGGGCACGCAGATGCTGGCCAAGGGGATGGACCTGCCCCGGGTCACCCTGGCGGCGGTACTGGCGGCCGACGGGCTGCTGCACCGGCCGGACCTGCGGGCTGGCGAGGAGTGCCTGCAGCTGCTGCTGCAGCTGGCGGGCCGGGCCGGCCGGGGCGATCGGCCGGGTGAGGTGCTGGTGCAGACCTACAGCCCGGAGCACCCGGTGATCCGCCATCTGGTGGACGGCCGCTACGGCGCCTTCGTGGCGGAGGAGCTGGCCCTGCGGCGTTCCGCCGGGCTGGTGCCGTTCAGTCGGGCCTGTCTGCTGCGGTTGGCCGGTCCCTCCGCCAGCGCAACGGCCACGGCAGCCGCGGCCCTGGCCGAGCAGATCCGGCCGCTGGTGCAGGCCAGCGGCTGGGTGATCATCGGGCCGGCGCCGGCGCCAGTGGCACGGGTCGCCGGCCAGAGCCGCTGGCAGCTGCTGCTGCACGGACCGGCGGCCACGGCGCTGCCGCTCCCCCAGGAGGCGGAGCTGCGGCGCGCCTTGCCACGCGACGTGAACCTGGCGATCGATCCGGATCCGCTGGAGCTCTGAGCGATCAGGCAGGCAGCTGCGGCAGCCCGAAGCCAGCCGCCAGCCGCAGCCGTTGCAGTACAGACACCATCACGAGCAACAGAGCAATCGCCAGGCCGCCGAGGCCGAGGCGACTCCAGCGCCAGCAGGAAAGCTGCAGCCGGTTGCGAGCGCCGGGCTGCAGGCTCCAGCGCAGGCGGGGAGTCTGAGCACGACCGCTGACACTGGCGACGGCCGGCAGGGGCTCGGCCAGGCGCACGGCCCGTGGGCGCATCGGTTCGAGCTGCACCGTCAGGCTCAGGCCTGGCAGGGGTTGCAGCTGGCGCAGATCCAGCTCGATCACGAGCTGCTGCCGCACCCCCAGCAGCCAGTTGCGCTCCTGCAGGCTCAGCTGCGGCTCCGGCAGCGACACCCCAGCAAGCCGGGCAGCGTCCTGCAGGCTGGAGCCCAGCAGAGCCAGGGCGTCAGCGGCGGGCAGCACCGGAGCGGTGAGGGTCTGACGGCCATGGTCCGCCGTGATCCGCAGGGGCGTCTGCCGCAGGGCCACGGCCAACTGCTGCTGCCAGGGCAACGGTTGGCCGGTGGCGGAGAGGCTGGTCTGACTGATCTGCAGCCGTCCGGGGGAGGGCAGCTGGATGGTGGTCTCCAGCTGAACACAGCCCCCCAGCAGCACAGTGATCAGCAGCAGCGCAATCGCCACCAGGGCGAACCCAAGGGGGGCCTGGGTGGGGCCGGTGGGGGGCGGCGGCGGCTCATCGCTCTGGCGGCGCCGGCGGCGTGAGCGGGCCATGGCCTTGAACTCACCCTCCAGGGGTTGCATCTCCCCGAGGCTCGGCAGGGTCATCGACCACTCGCGGGGCCGCTGCAGGGCCGGCGCCTCGAGCACCTCCTGGAGGTCGCGGGCCATGGCGCGCAGGGTGGCATCCCGGCAGGCCCGCAGGCTGCGGCAGCTGGCAGCGGCGGCAGCGCTGTCGCCCTGTCCCATCTGGGCCGTCGCCATCAACAGGCGCACGCTGCCTCCGAAGGGAGTGGCGGCGGGATGAAGCTCGGCCAGGGGCTGCAGCAAGGTGAGGCAGCGGCCGTAATCGCCCCGCTCGAGTGCAGCACGAGCGGGATCGAGCAGGGCGTCGCCCACCGGCTCAGCGGTCATCGGGATCGGCTGCTGCCTACCACCATCGTGCCGATGCCGGCGTCGGTGAACACCTCAAGCAGCAGGGCATGGGGCGTGCGGCCATCAACGATGTGGGCGGCGGAGACCCCTTGGGCCAGGGCGCGGATGCAGCACTCGGTCTTTGGCGTCATGCCACCGGCCACAACGCCGGAGGCGATCAGCTCACGGGCACCAGAGAGGCTCAGCGAGCGGATCAACGACTCCGGGTCCTGCCGGTCCCGCAGGATGCCGGGGGTGTCGGTGAGCAGGATCAGTTTCTCGGCCTGGAGGGCGGCAGCCAGTTCACCGGCCACGGTGTCGGCATTGATGTTGTGGGCCTGCCCCTCTTGGTCCGCCGCCACCGAGGAGATCACGGGGATGTAGCCGGCATCCAGCAGCGGCAGCAGCACCGCCGGATCCACCGCAGCCACATCACCGACCAGACCATTGGCGCCGTCGCCGTAGGTGCGCGCCCGCACCAGGGACCCATCGCTGCCGCACAGGCCCACCGCCCGGGCGCCGAGACGGTTCAAGCCGTTCACGATCTGCTTGTTGACCCGCCCGACCAGCACCATCTCGACCACATCCATCGTTTCCGGGGTGGTGACGCGCAGGCCGTTGCGGAACTGGGGCTCGATGTTCAGCCGGCCAAGCCAGTCGTTGATCTCAGGGCCGCCTCCGTGCACCACCACCGGCTTGACCCCGACCGATGCCAGCAGCACCAGGTCGCGGTAGACGGCATCACGCAGGTCCTCCCGCACCATGGCCGCTCCGCCGTACTTCACGACGACACGGCGACCGGAGAACCTCTGGATATAGGGAAGGGCCTCGCTGAGCACAGACACCCTCAGGGTGTCGCTGCGATCGGTGGAAACGGGGTCTTGGGCTTGGCTCACGGCTGGGCTGGGGACGGGTCAGGATCGGGCTCGGCGGCAGGCCCCGCGGACAGGGCAGCGGCGGGAACCAGCTCCAGCAGCACCTCGCCGGCGGCGGGCTGACTGAGGCGTGCCTCAAGCCCCTTGGCAAAGAAGCGGCCGAGGCGATCCTGCTTCTCCTGCCAGCGACTGAAAGGCACCCCCTCAGCACGGAATCGAAGCGCGAGGCCATACCGACCGTCGTGGGCGCGCTCGGCCACGCTCAGGAGCTGGGGGGGAGCGTCGTCGTCCCAGAGCTTGAGGGCCTCGAGCGAGGTTTCCAGATGGGCCTTCTGGCCATAGCGCCAGCGGGTCACATCCTTCACCAGCTTGCGCAGGGTCTGGCTGGCGGGATCCTGCCGTAGGGCGACCGCCGCCGCATCAGCGGGCACCAGATCGGCCGGCGGCAGCTCGGAGGATTTCAAGGCCAGGCCTCCCAACAGGATCGGGATCCCGTAGAAGATCGTGGGCAGGCTGAGGTTGGGATTGCCGGTGGCGTAGCCGAGCCAGCCGATCACCGACAGGGAGGCCCCGGCGATGGTGACTAGGCTGCCGGGGGAAGCGATCGAAAGCATGGCCCCATCTTCGGTCAACGAGGCGCACGACCGCGATGGCGACCCCGGCAGCGCCAGGACTCCCGTTGCAGACACCGCGACCGACGCAGCGGCAGGCACGGCCCCGAGCACGGCAGCTCTGCTGGAACAGCTGCAGGTCGACCGGGCCTGGCTGCTTCAACAGATCGACAGCGGACGCTGGCCCGACCTGCGGCTCGACCTGGCGGCCCTGGAGCGTGAGCTGGGTCAACTGCTGGAGCAGGCCCAGCGGCGACTCGGCGAGGGCTGAACCCTCTCCAGGTGAGGCGCCGCAGCTGCAGACCTCAGAACGGGATCTCGTCCTCGCCGTCCTGCAGATCCGGCACCAGGGGCGACGTGTTCCAGGTGGGAGGCTCGGCGGCTACGGGAGCTGGGGCTGCGGGCGCTGGGGCACGGCGTGCCGGTGGTGCCGCGGGCGCGCGGCCAGCGGATCCGGAGGCTGTGGCGGGGCGGGGCTGAGCACCAGCCGGGGACGCCAGCGGGTTCACCGCTGCAGGCGCGGCGATGTCCATCCCTGCAGCGCCAGCTCCCGAAGCCGCGCCGAGCGGATGCAGGCGGGCCAGGGTCAGCTCGGCGCGCTTCTCCTTCACCCCGTCCTGGCGGGTGACCGTATTCATGCGCAGTCGACCCTCCAGCACGAGTCGCTGCCCCACCTGCACGCGGTTCTGAAGATCCTGAGCCAGGCTGCCCCAGCCCACCACCTTCAGCTGGCCCGGCGGATCATCGGGGCGCAGACCATCCATCTGCACGGCCATCTCCGCCACGGGGGTCTGGTTGTCCTGGGTGTAGCGCAGCTGGGGCGCCTCCAGCACCTCCACCTCCAGCAAGCAATGGTTCACAGACCTGGTCGGCGGCAAGGGGCCACATCCTGATGCACGGGGCCCGATTGCACCAGTGGGAGGAGGGCGACGCCACATCAGCCATCTGGTTGCTGGCCGGCACCGGCGAGGGACCAAGGCTGGCGCAGGCCCTGCTGGAGCAGGGCTGGCGCCTGCTGGTGAGCGTGGTCAGCCCGGAGGCGGCCCGCGCCTACAGCCCCCATCCGCGGCTGAACCTTCAGGTGGGCGCCCTGGCGGACGCCGCTGCCATCGAAGCGACACTGATGCAGCTGCAACCGCGGTGGGTGGTGGATGCCACCCATCCGTTCGCCGCTCAGATCAGCACGCTGCTGCGACAGGTGTGCACGCAGTGGCACCAGCCCCTGCTGGCCTTGGCGCGCGACGCTGTGAGCACGAACACGGCCCTGAAACTTGAACCGATCCGGGCACTGAGCGCCCTGGCCTCGGTCGATCTCACGGGTGAGCGGCTGCTGCTGGCGATCGGCTCACGCCATCTGCCCGCTGCGCTGGCCGCCAGCAACGCCAGCAGCCATTACGCCCGCCTGCTGGATCGGCCAGCCAGCCTGCAGCTGGCGCTGGCGGCAGGACTGCCGGATCACCACCTGGCCTGCCTCCGCCCGGACACCAGCGGGCCAGGGGCGGTGGAGCGGGCGCTCTGCCGTCGCTGGCGCATCAGCGCCGTGCTGTGCCGCCAGTCGGGAGGGAGCGGGGAGAGCCTCTGGCAGCAGCTGTGCGGCGACCTGGGACTGCGACTGGTGCTGCTGCTGCAGCCGCAGCAGCCGAACGGGGCTGAGGCCTTGCCCCTGGCGGCCCTGCTGGAGAAGCTGGGCCGGCCCTGAGCTGCGCTGATGGCTGCGACCGCCGTGATCCTGGCCCTCACCACCGAGGCCGATGCCGAACGAGCCGAGGCCCTGGCCCAGCAGCTGCTGGAGCGGCGCCTGGCGGCCTGCGTGGCGCTGACGCCACTCACCTCCCTCTACCGCTGGCAGGGAGCGATCGAGCGCAGCAGCGAGGTGCAGCTGCTGATCAAGAGCCGGGCCGACCAGCTGGCCGAGCTGGAGGCGGCGGTGCATGGCCTGCACAGCTACGCCACCCCCGAATGGCTCCACTGGCCAGCCAGCGCGGGCGCGGCCTACGGCCAGTGGCTGATGCAGAACTGCAGCGACGCCAAGCCCACGGCTTGAGTCAGAGGGCCGCCGCTCCGAGGTGCGTGCTGACCAGCTCGCGGAGATCGCCCTGCGGGCGCGGTCCCAGCTGAGTCACCACCTGGCCGGCGCAGAGGGAGCCGAGCCGCCCGCAGGCTTCAACGCTGCGCCCCTGGGTGTAGGCGTGCAGGAAACCGGCGGCATAGAGATCGCCGGCGCCGGTGGTGTCCACGAGCGGGCCAAGGGTGAACGGCTCGATGCTGTGGCTGCCAGCGCCGTTGAGGATCAACGACCCCTGCTCGCTGCGGGTGAGGGCGGCGATGCGGCAACGGCCGCGCACCTGCTCGGCAGCCTCCTCGAAGCTGTTGGCCTTGTAGAGGGAGGTGATCTCCATTTCATTGGCGAACAGGATGTCCACGTGGCCGTCCACCAGCTCCTGGAAGCTGTCGCGGTGGCGCTCCACGCAGAAGGCATCGGAGAGGCTGAGTGCCACCTCACCGCCGTTGGCACGGGCCACTTCGGCGGCGGCGATGAAGGCGCTCTTGGCCTCGTCGCTGTCCCACAGATAGCCCTCGAGATAGAGCACCTTGGCCTGGGCCACCATCGCCAGGTCGAGATCGGCTGGGTCGAGGCCCACGGAAGCGCCCAGGTAGGTGCACATCGTGCGCTGGGCATCGGGGGTGACCAGGATCAGGCAGCGGGCCGTCGAGGGACCGGCCGTGGCGGCGGGCGTCTCGTAGCGAGCGCCGACGCTGCGGATGTCGTGGGCGAAGATCCCGCCGAGCTGGTCATCCCGCACCCGACCGATGAACCCGGCTCTCCCGCCCAGCTGGGCGATGCCGGCCAGCGTGTTGGCGGCAGAGCCGCCGGAGGTTTCCAGGCCAGGCCCCACATGGGCATAGAGCCGCTCGGCCTGCTGCTCATCGACCAGGGCCATCGTGCCCTTGGTCAGGTCGAAGTTGTCGATCAGGTCGTCATCGGCCTGAACCAGTACATCAACGATGGCGTTGCCAATGCCGACAACGTCGAGGGTCTTGGCGGTCATGGGGGCTTCGGAGATGGTGAACTCAGACGCTCAGAAGCGCCCGCTTCGGTCCGTGGATGGGATCCTCCACCACGATCGTCTGGTCGCGGTCGGCGCCCAGCGACACGATCGCGATCGGCACCTCCATCAGGTCCGCCAGGAAGCGCAGATAGCTCATGGCGGTGGGGGGCAGATCCTCGAGGGTGCGGCAATCAGCCGTTGAGCTCTGCCAACCGGGCAGGGTCTGGAAGATGGGCTGGCAGCGGGCGAAGTCCTCAGCACTGCTGGGGAAGTACTCGATGCGACGGCCGTCGAGTTCATAGGCCACACAGACCTGGATCTCATCGAGCTCATCGAGCACATCGAGCTTGGTGATCGCCAGGCAATCGAGGCCATTCACCTGCACCGCATAGCGGCCGATCACGCCGTCGAACCAGCCGCAGCGGCGGCGGCGGCCGGTGGTGGTGCCGTACTCGCCGCCGCGGTCGCAGAGATGGTCGTTGAGGCTGCCCTCCAGCTCGGTGGGGAAGGGCCCTTCACCCACACGGGTGGTGTAGGCCTTGGCCACGCCGATCACCCGGTCGATCAGGGTGGGGCCCACGCCGGCGCCGATGCAGGCGCCGCCGCTCACCGGGTTGGAGGAGGTGACGTAGGGATACGTGCCGTGATCGAGGTCAAGCAGCGTTCCCTGGGCGCCCTCGAACAGGATGTTCTTGCGGGCCCGTGCCGCCTGGTGAATGGCGCGGGTGCAGTCCACCACGTGGGGAGCCAGGCGCTGGCCATAACCCACGTACTCCGCCACCACCGCCTCGAAATCGAGGGGCTCAAGGCCGTAGAGCTTCTGCAGGATCTCGTTCTTCTCCGCCAGCACCCCGGCCAGGCGATCCCGCAACCGCGCTTCATCGAGGATGTCGAGGATGCGGATGCCGTTCCGCTCGGATTTGTCCGCATAGGTGGGACCGATCCCGCGGCCGGTGGTGCCGATGCGGCGATCGCCCCGCCGCTGTTCCATCGCCAGATCCAGCAGGCGGTGATACGGCATGGTCACGTGGGCCGTGGAGGCCAGCTGCAGGCCATCCACCGCGATGCCGTTCTCCGCGAGCATGTCGAGCTCGCCGAGCATCACCTTGGGATCCACCACGGTGCCGGAGCCGATGAGGCAGATCGTGTCCGAGTAGAGGATGCCGGAGGGAATCAGGTGCAGCTTGAGCACCTTGTCGTCCACAACGATCGTGTGACCGGCGTTGACGCCGCCCTGATATCGCACCACCACATCGGCGGAGCGACTCAGCAGATCGGTGATCTTGCCCTTTCCCTCGTCACCCCACTGCGCACCGATGACGACGACGTTGGCCAAGGACACAGCGGCCCGCAGCCGCTTCTGAGCACAAACAAAGAGGATCTCAGATCAGGTGACCCCCCGTCAAAGATTCGAGCCGGACAGACACAGAGCGACAACCCCTGCCGCTCTGCAGCTGCGAGGGGCTCAGGCGCCGCGGCTGACCCCGGTTTCAGCCTTCTTCAGCTCCTTGCTGACGCGCTCGCGCAGGGCATCGGGGACCGGGCGGTTCGGGTAGTTGGCGTAATGACCGGCCAGGGAGTTGAGGGCGGTCTGCATGGTGGTGAAGGACGCGAGGCCGTTCACCTGCCGTTGCGGCCTGTAGCGGGCCATGTAGTCGTTGATCAGGGTGCGGGCCTGGGTCTCGGCCTCCGCCCGTCCGGGATCATCGGAACTCAGAGCGATCGTGGCCAGCAGGCTGTCCGCCGTGGCGATTGTGTCTTCCACGTAGTTGCCACTGATTGGTCCGCTGCTGCCGGAGCAGGCGGTCAGCAGCAGCGACAGGCTCAGGCAGATCGCCACGACAGCAGCCTGCAGACGACGCCATCCAGCAGCCATCGGGGAACGTTCAAGGGTCTGGCTGGATCCTAGTTGCAGGCTCCGGGGACGACGGACAGGATCCACCTCGCCCGGGGCGCCCGGGGGCCTCAGGCCGGCACCAGACCGCGGCGCTCAGCGTCCAGCTGGGGCAGCAACTGCGGCAGCAACTGCGCGGCCGTCAGGTCCTGCCGGCGTGATCCGGCCCGCTGCACCAGCTCCACCTCACCGTCGGCAGCGCCACGACCAACCACCACCCGCCAGGGGATGCCGAGCAGATCCGCGTCCTTGAACTTCACCCCGGCACGCTCACCCCGATCGTCCAGCAGGGCATCGACACCGGCGCCCAGAAGATCGGTGTAGAGCTGCTCGGCAAGGGCCACCTGGACAGGATCGGCCGCATTGGCGATCACCACGATCACTTCATAGGGGGCGATGGCGGTGGGCCAGCAAATGCCGTTGGCATCGTGGTGCTGCTCCACCGCCGCCTGGGCGAGGCGGGAGACACCGATGCCGTAGCAGCCCATCCACAGCGGCTCATCGACGCCGGCCTCGTTGGTGAAGGTGGCATCAAGGGCAGCGGAGTACTTGCGACCCAGCTGGAAGATGTGGCCCACCTCGATGCCGCGACTGGCCTGCAGCACCTGGCTGGGATCATGCAGGCAGCGATCACCGGGCTGGGCAGCCCGCAGATCGAGGCTGTCAGGGCAGGGGCAGAGCCCTCCCCAGGTGGCCCCCAGCAGGTGAGTGTCCAGGCTGTTGGCACCGCACACGAAGCTGGCGAGCCCAGTGGCAGTGCTGTCGGCCAGGCGCAGGAACCGGGGTTGCCAGCTGCGGGCGCCTGTGAGCACGGCATCGGCCAGATGGGGACCCAGAAAGCCGAAGGGGATAGGACCCAGGCCTTCCTTATCAGCGGCCTCGGCAGTGAGCGGCCCAATCTCCAGAACGGTGCCGTGGGCAGCGGAGCAGCGGGCCGAAACGGCGTTGACCAGCTTCACCTCGTTGAGCTGCTGATCGCCCCGCAGGCTGATCAACAGGGGCTGCTGAACCCCATCCTCGAAGCGGGCCAGCAGCAGCAGAACCTTGACGATCTGACCGGGTTCGAAACCGTGGGCGGCGCAGAGATCCTCGATGCTGCTCTGCCCCGGGGTGACCAGGGGGTCACCGGCACCGCCGGCCCGCGGACCGGCCACCAGTGGCGCCACCTCAGCGGGCAGGGAGACGGCCCGTTCCTGGTTGGCGGCATAGCTGCCATCACCACTGGCCAGAATCAAGTCCTCGCCCGCCTCGGCGGTGACCATGAACTCCTGGCTGGCGGAGCCGCCGATGGCGCCGCTGTCGGCCTCAACAGCCACGGCCCGCAGTCCACAGCGGCTGAAGATGCGGCGGTAGGCCCCGTCCATGGCCGCATAGCTCTGCTTCAGGCAGGCCTCATCGGCATGAAAGGAATAGCCATCCTTCATGATGAATTCACGGCCGCGCATCAGCCCGAAACGGGGGCGGATCTCGTCGCGGAACTTGGTCTGGATCTGGTACAGATTCACCGGCAGCTGCCGGTAGGAACGCAGCAGGTCGGCCGCCAGCGCCGTGATCACCTCCTCGTGGGTGGGACCAAGGCCCAGCGCACGACCCTGGCGATCCTCCAGGTGGAACATGATCCCCTCGCCAGCGGTGTAGCCGGCCCAGCGGCCGCTGCGCTGCCAGAGCTCCGCCGGCTGCAGCTGCGGCAGCAGGGTCTCCAGGGCACCGGCGCCATTGAGCTCCTCGCGAACGATCGCCGAGATCTTCTGCAGCACGCGCCAGAGCAGGGGCAGATAGGCGTAGATGCCACTGCCGATGCGACGGATGTACCCCGCCCGCAACAGCAGCTTGTGGGAAGGGATCTCGGCCTCAGCCGGATCGTCGCGCAGCGTCACCAGCATCAGGCGGGAGACGCGCATGGGAACCTGGGGCGAGGGCAGGCCGGAAGCTATCACCCACCTTTCGCCAGGCCGGCGCTGACGGGCGAGACAACAGCGCGGCGAAGCCGGGGCCAACCGCTTCAAGAAGCGCCACACGAGCCGGGCGAAACAGGAAAGATTTCCAGTTCTGCAGCGGAAACCCTGCTAATTTCTCCCCCAAGTCCCGTCTGTCGCACCCCCGTCTCAATGGCTGCCCATGCGTTCTCAGCTGGAATGGGCAACACGAGCGGATCTGCAGCACCATTGAGCTCCGTGAATCTCGGCCACAGCGGTATCACCAGCTCGGCCGGCACCGCCGCTGAGACAGCCGCCAACACATCTGAAACCGCGGAACATCTGATCGGTATCGATGAGGTGCAGCGATCGCTGAATCGCTCACGCGCGTCGGTCTACCGCTACACCAACACCGATCCACGCAATCTCAACCCCCCCTTCAATCCGCGCAAGCTCAACCCTGAGTACCGCAGCGATCAGAAGGAACCGCTGATGTTCCACCCCAACGAAGTCGCCCGCTTCGCTCGGGATGTGCTGCGGATCAAGGAGGTCACGGTGGAGGTGCTGAACTCCCCCTCCACGGCCACACAGCAGTTGCTGGGTTCGATCCTTGAGGAGCTGCGCACGATCCGCGAGCTGCTTGGAGCGGCCGACGTGCGTCCCACCCACCTCGACGCCCGGCGCGAGCAACACGACCAGGCCCGCCCCGCCGCCTGATGGACGCAGACAGGATCAGTCACAAGCGCTGATCTCGTCCAGAAAAACCAGTCAACGTTCGGGCCACAGGCCAGACTGGTGCAAATCCGGACCCCACTGGAACCGCCAGGTTTCCGGACCCTCTCCGAATCCTTTTCCAACATCCCTCACAACCTTGGACTCCGACCCCCCTCCCCGAACCAGCGGATCGACCCTCGCCCCAGCTCCGGTGGCCAGCGGCCGATCCACTGAACCGAGTCCGGAATCCGGCGAGGATCCCTACAGTCCGGTCAGCCTGTTCCACACCACAGCTCCTCTGCTGGGGGCTGTGATCGCCCTGCTGACTCTGGTCATCCCGCTGGCCAGCATCGTTGGCGGCCGCCCACCAGCCCTCCCCCTCGCACGACCCGATGGACTTGCGCAGCCTGCAGGCCTCGCCGGCGCCAGGACTGGTGAATCTGGTCGTGGAGATCCCGGCCGGCAGCAGCAACAAATACGAGTACAACGCTGAAGCCGGGCTGATGGCCCTGGATCGGGTGCTGCACTCTTCCGTGCGGTACCCATTTGATTACGGCTTCGTGCCCAACACCATGGCCGAGGACGGTGCCCCCCTCGACGCGATGGTGATCATGCAGGAGCCCACCTTTGCCGGCTGCCTGATCGCCGCCCGTCCGATCGGCATCCTCGACATGGTCGATTGCGGTGCCCACGACGGCAAGCTGCTCTGCGTTCCGGCGGCCGACCCACGCCAGCGCGGCATTCACAGCATCCGCCAGATCGCCCCCAATCAGCTGGAGGAGGTGGCGGAGTTCTTCCGCACCTACAAGAACATGGAAGGCCGTGTGGTGGACATTGGTGGCTGGCTGGATGCCGACGCCGTTCCGGAACTGCTGGAGCGCTGCATCGAGGCGGCCCGCAGGACGCGCTGATCAGCCCCGGCGCTGCAGCAGGAACCCCTCGAAACCCAGAGCCTGAAACACCCGGGCCGGATCGCCGAAGCCGGCGGCATTCACCAGGCTGGTGAGCCGCGCCAGGCCGATCGGGTGCAGAGCCTCGCTGAGGTGATCCAGGCCGCCACCGTCCGCCTCGAATCCGCTGGCCCGCTGGAACCCCTGCCAGGCCGCATCGATCTGAGTTTCCAGCGAAGGCAGGGAGGTCTGCATCAGATCCACCAGCACCAGCTGGGCACCAGGCTGGAGGCAGCGGGCGAGGGCGGTGAGGAAGTTGAGCTTGCTGCCGTCATCCGGCAGCGACTGGAGCACCAGCACCGCCAGGGCGCCGGCATGGCGACCGGTTGAACCAGGCTGGTCCACCAAGGCTTCCACCGTGCTGTGGTGCCAGCTGATGTGGGGGTTCTCGGCGAGCTTCTGGCGCGCCTCACTGAGCATCTCAAGGCTGGGATCGAGAGCTGTGAGCCGCCAGTCGGGTCGCTGAGCGACCGCCTCCAGCAGCTCCGAGCCGGTACCGCAGCCGGCGACAAGCACCTCGGCGCCGTCGGTGGACGCCAGCGGCGAGGTGGCCAGCAGCGCCACCGCCAGCCGGGCCAGGCTGCCGTAGCCGGGAATCACCTGGCTCTGGATCCGGTCATAACCCGCTGGATTCACGCGCTCGTTCCCGCTCGCCCGATGCTAAGCAGGGCCGACCGGGCTTCCGGATCAGGCTGCGATCCATATCGGGCGGGGAGAGCGATGTCAGAAAGTGACGCCGGGCAGGTAAGTTTGTCGGCGCCGAAGATCCCCCGTCCGACCGTGCCCACCATCCGTTTTGAACAGGAAGGCCAGCAGGTCGGTTGCATCGAGGGGGCCAACCTGCGCAAGGCCGCCCTGGATGCCGGCATCAACCCCTACAAGGGTCTGAACAACCTCAACAACTGCGGCGGTGTCGGCCAGTGCGGCACCTGCGTGGTGGAAGTGGTGGAGGGCATGCAGAACCTCTCCCCACGCAGCGATGTGGAGCAGGTGTACCTGGCCGATCGCCCCGCCAACTACCGCCTGAGCTGCCGCACCAGCGTCAACGGCGACGTGACGGTCCGCACCCGTCCCCAGGGTGGTGTCGGCAAGGGCTCCAACAGCCTGGTGGGTGCACTCAAGTCTCTGATCGGCAAGTGAGCCCGGCGCCGTTGCGCGTCTACAGCTATCCCGCCTGCGGCACCTGCCGCAAAGCCCTGCAATGGCTTGCCCAGCAGGGCTTTTCCGTGTCACTGGGCAGCCTGGACCTGGTTGACATCACCACCGCGCCACCGAGTACGGCAGAGCTGCGCCAAGCCTTTGCTGCTCTGGGCCGCAAGCGGCTGTTCAACACCAGCGGCCAGAGCTATCGCGCCCTCGGCGCCGCGGCCGTGGCAGCCATGGACGATGAGCAGGCCTTGGCGGCGCTCGCTGCCGACGGCAGGCTGATCAAGCGGCCCTTCGCCATCACGGCCTCCGGCAAGGCTCTGGTGGGCTTCAAGGTGGAGGAATGGTCAGCCGCGCTGGCCGACTGACGCCAGCCCTGCCTCAGCCGGACGCAGGACCGGAGGCGCCATCGCCGACCCCATGGGCTGGTGCGGCCAGCTCATCGAGCTCATCCATCAGCGCATCGATGCCGGCGCGGTTCACCTGGGCCAGATAGTTGCGCTTGAGCTGCTGCAGCAGGGTGAACATCAGCATCTGACTGCGCTCCAACGTGCTGCCTCGCTCCAGGGAGCTGGCCAGCTCCTCCCAGAAACGATCGATGATGCCCTGCAGCAACTCCACCTGGCGGCCATCGCTCTGGGCAAGCCGATCGGCCGTGCCGCGCGACAACTCCACCAGGCTGTCCACCATGCCGGCCGCCAGCTGACGGGTGAGGGCTGGCGGAACCACCGCACCACCGGGCAGGTCGCGCAGGCTCTGCTGCAGGGCATGACCGAGCAGCCCCTGCAGCTCCGGCGACAGCCGCGGCGCCACCTGACCCAGCAGCAGTGGCCCCCACAACTGCACCAGCTCCACCAGCTCCTGCTGCTGGCCGAGCGCCACGGTCTGATGGCTGCGCAGACTGCGGATCCAGCGCGGCCACTGAGGCGAGCGAATCAGCGACTGGGTGCCATCAACCAGCTGCAGGGCCAGCACCTCGAACAGCTCCAGGGCAAGCAGGGCCACCACCACCCGGCTGATGGCGGCGCGCAGCGGCTCCACGTTGATCAGGCCAGCGCTGCTCAGCCGCTCCACCACCGGCGCAAGGCGCAACCAGCGCCAGAAGGGGAGGAGCAGGGGCAGATCGATCCAGCGGCGCAACAGGGCATCGCGCCAGCTGAGGGAGGGGAAGCGCCGCCGCAGCCGCAGCACCCGCAACAGGATGTCCAGGGCGAAGACGCTCTGGAAGAGCAACAGATCGAAACGCCAGAAATGATCGCTGGGGCGACCGTTCTCATCGATCGAACGCCAGTAGCTGGTGGCCACCAGCGGCAGGATCTGCTGCTGCCAGAAGCGCCGCTCCTGCCCCCAGCCCCGCTGCGCCAGCCAGGGATCCGCCAGCAGCAGCGCTGCCGCCTGCTTGGCGGAGTCGCGGGACGCTCGCTGACGCAGGCGGTTCTTCAGCTTCTCGAGGGTGCCGCTGTTGCCCGAGGCCGCAAACGGGTTCTCGTTGATCATCTGCACCGTCAGCTCCAGCTGACGGTCCCGCAGTGGAGCGGTGACGGCGGAGGGAGCGCCCGCCAACAGCGCCTGATCCAACCGCTGGAAGCTATCGAGCCAGGCCTGTGTTTCCCGGTGCGGCTCGATGCCCTTCACAGGGTCGTAGAGGGGGGTGATGTCCGGCAGGATCGTGAGGGGCACCACCAGGGGCACCTGCGGCAGCGGCGTGAGGTTGCGCTGCAGCCAGAAGGTGCGCAGCGGCACGTAGGTGATGTCGAACGCCACCCAGAGCAGATTGAGCGCGGCCCAGAGGGCCACGGCCCGATCCCAGTGGTGCCAGAACCGCGGTGAGGCGACCCCACCGCCCGTGAGCCTCCGCGCCGCCAACCAGCGGGGACGAACCATGCGTGAGGGCCGGCGGCTGAGGCCTAATCTTCCCTACTTCTGACGCCTTTGACAGGGCAACCCGTTGCCGCAGCACGATCCGTCATCCGAGGCCCCAGACGACGCGGCAGCCGCCGATCGGGCCGACGCCGCAAGCCCCGACCCTGAAGGCGAGAGCCCCTGGGCCTTCTGGCGCGGCGTGCTGATCACCCTGGCTGTGGCCCTGGGGGTGCGCCAGTTCATTCTCGAGGCCCGTTACATCCCATCCGGCTCGATGCTGCCGGGGCTTCAGCTGCAGGATCGGCTGCTGGTGGAGAAGCTCAGCTACCGCCAGCGCCCGCCGCAGCGCGGCGAGATCGTGGTGTTCCACGCGCCGCATCACTTCGATCCGGTGCTCCGGGTCGAGCATCAGGCGGGCCCGCTGCGCTGCCTGCTGGTGAATCTGCCGCTGGTGAATGCCCTGCCCGGGCTGCAGACCCCCGCCTGCGATGCCTACATCAAGCGAGTGGTGGCCGTTCCAGGCGACAGGGTGGTGGTCACGCCCCGTGGCGAGGTCAGCGTGAACGGCCGTCGGCTGAACGAGCCTTACGTGCGTCAGTACTGCCCGGTGGATGCGATGGGCATGGGTCCATGCCGCACGCTGAACGCGGTGGTGCCGCCGAAGCACGTGCTCACCCTTGGCGACAATCGGGCCAACAGCTGGGATGGACGCTTCTGGCCGGGTGGTGCGTTCCTGCCCCAGAGCGAGATCATCGGCCGAGCCTTCTGGCGCTTCTGGCCTCCCGGAACAGCCGGTGAGCTCAGGACACCGGACCCTCTTCCCCCCGCCACAGCTCCGGGGCGAGACCCGCAGCCAGCACCTGGCCCGTGAGCGTCGCGCCGGCCAGGGGCTGATTGGCCGCCAGCGGGGCCAGGCCATCCAGGCCGGCCCTCCAGGGGCGCTGCGGGTCGAACAGCAGCCAGCGGCGGCTGCCGACTGTGAGGCTGGGGGCCTCCAGGCCGAGCAGAGCAGCCGGACCGAAACAGAGGGCCTGCCAGAGCTGCGCCACCGACCAGCCGCGGCCGCGCACCAGCTCCTGCCAGAGACAGGGCAGCACGAAGCGGTGGCCCGCCACCCCAGGTTTGCGCTGGTCGAGCGGCAGCAGCTGCTCCTCCGGATCCAGGGCCAGATGATGCACCGCCACCGCTGACAACACCCCAGCCGCCAGGGCCTCGCACAGGGCCTGGCGATCCGCGGGCCCGCCCAGCGGCGGCATCACACGCCAACCCTCCGCGCTGGGATCGAGGCTGCCGCTGTCGGCCAGCAGATGCCACCAGCTGACCGTTGCCGGCGGACGCTGCTCCGGCGCCAGGGCCGCGAGCTGGGCCACAGCAGCGGCGGTGGACAGGTTCATCAGCTGCAGCCGCCGCCCGGGGTGCAACTGCCGCAAAGCCAGAAGAGCCTGCAGCGGCAGTGTCTCGCTCAGGACAGGATCGGTGGGCCAGCCCGCCCGCAGGGCCTCCACCCCCTCACGCACGAAGCCCTGCTGACTCAGCGCCGGATCGCGGGCCGCCAGCAACAGGGGTGCATCAGCCATCTCGCCCAGGGCCAGGGCCCGCTCCAGCAGCGGCAGCGGCGGCGTGGATGCCCCCTCCGCCAGACCGATCGCCCCTGCTGCCAGCTGATCCGCGTGGGGAGCCAGCTCCTGCCCCTCGCCGCCGCGGCTGAGGCTGCCCCAGAGCAGGACCTGAAGCCCGCTGCCGCTTTGCCGCAGCTGCAGGGCCTCAGGGGAATCGCGCCAGCGGCGTGCCTGGGGCAGCAGCGCCAGCGTTCCATAACCAGCGGCCGCAGCGGAGCGCTCCAGGGAGTCCTGGGTTTCAGCCACGCCGTTGCAGGGGTCCTCCAGCAGTGAATGGGGATCCACCAGCGCCGGTGCCAGTAGCCAACCCGCAGCCGGCAGCGGCTCCAGCCCTCGCTGCGCCGCCATGGCTGCGGCCTCGGCACCGATGGCGGCGATGGCGCCTTGCTCGAGGAGCACATCGGCCGGCACGGGATCCTGCCCTGGCCCCGCCAGCAGCAACACCTGCTGCAGAAAGCGGCTGTTCATGCGGCGCGTGTCATGCGGAGCAGTTCATGCGGAGCAGTTCATGCGGCGGGGTGGTTCAGAGGGCTCCTGCGGCGGTGCGATCCAGCACGCCCCCAAGATGGGCCGTCTGGTTCAGACAGACCACCACCGGCGGCTGATCCGGGCCATGGGGGTAATCGATCACGGTGACGCCGCCGTTGCCCTGCTTCACCGCCCAGATGTCGGCGGGGCTGAGGCCGAGCAGGGCGCAGAGAATCGTCTTGTTCACAGCATCGTGGGCCACCACCAGGGCGGTTTCCTCTGGATCGAGGCTGGCGGCGATGCGGTTCCAGCCCTCAAGGGAGCGTTCCCACACATCGTGGATGGTTTCACCACCCGGCATCTGCACGGTTTCGGGCGCCCGCTTCCAGTCCGCCAGCAGTTCGGCCCACTGGTCGGCGATCTCCTCCTCGAGCCGCCCTTCCCACTCGCCGTGGCCGATCTCCACCAGGTGGGGAACACTCGTGAGGGGAACACCAGGATGGTGCTGCAGGATGCCTTCGGCGGTCTGGCGGGGCCGTGCCATCGAGCTGGTGTAGGCCCGGTCGAAGCTGAGGCGCTTGAGGAACTCGCCGGCAGCTGCGGCCTGAGCGCGGCCGTTGGCATTGAGCGGGATGTCGATCTGTCCCTGAAAGCGACCCTGGCGGTTCCAGTCGGTCTCGCCATGGCGCACCAGCAGCAGGCGCTGGCCGGGCCCCTTGGCCGGCAAGGTGCTGGCGCACACCTGCGGATGCAGATGGCCGGTGCCGTTCAGCGACTCGATCTGTACCGCCACACCGCCACCCTCGCCCGGGCTGAGATTCAGAACGGAGATCGAGGCGTTATCGAGCCGCAGGCGACGGAAGCCGGAAGCCGGCAGGCCCAGCAGGCTGAGCAGCAGACAGCGCAGGATGGCGTTGTGGCCTACCACCAGCACGTTCTGGTGGCCGGCCGCCGCCGGATCGTGAGCCGCCAGCAAGCGGGAGGCGAAGCGGCCAGCCTGCTCCAGCAGCTCCGGGATCGGGGCGTAGCTGCTGCCATCGGGCCGCTGCAGCTGCAGCTGCTCGGGGTGGTGATGCCAGAGCCGGTGCTCCTGGGGGAAGAGCTCACGCACCTCCGTGCCCAGCAGCCCCGACCAGGGGGCCAGATCCACCTCCAGCAGATCCTCATCAAGCTGAGGTTCCAGCCCGCCGCCATGGGCGGCCAGCAGGGCGATGGCGGTGTCGTGGGCACGGCGCAGCGGTGAGCTGTAGGCGGCGGCCAGCGGCAGATCGCGCAGGGCTTCACCGGTGGCCAGGGCCTGCTTGACGCCGGCGTCCGTCAGGCTGGAGAGGTCGTCGCGGCCCTGGATGCGGTGCTCCAGGTTGAAGCTGCTCAGGCCGTGGCGAACGAGCAGGATCCGCAGAGACACGGGCGCACTTCACACGAAAGTTCATCCTATGGAAAGGGCCCGAAAGGGCCTGCTGCGGCGCACCGGGCCGCGGCCCTGGAGACGGCCGTGCCCCCCGCTGGTCAGAATGCGACGAACAATCGGCCCGGGGGCCAGCGGCGCGGTGACAGCAGGCAACGGGCCCGGAACGCCCGCCGGTGGCAAACCGCCGAGCTGGAAACTGGCGCTGGCGCTGGTGAGCCTGGCCCTGAGCCTGCTCCTCTGGCTCAACGGCCTGGTGGACAGCCTCAGCCGCCCATCGGTGGGCGGTGATCTCAACCTGCGCCAGCTGGAGCTGGCGCTGCTGGCGGAACACCAGCTGCCACCGTCCCTACGACCGCTGCTCGCCGGCGCCAATCCGGCTGAAGCCCTGAGCCGGGCCCTGGCGGACCAGATCAACGCAACGGCCGAAGCTGGCACGCCCGTGGCGGCGGACCTGCGCCTGGAGCGGGCACTGCTGCTACGCCGCCTCGGCAATCACGCGCAGGCGGAGGCCCTCCTGAAGGAGCTGGCCGCGGAGAGGAATGCAACAGGCGGAACCAGCCCGGAAAGCCGTCTGGCCACGCAACTGCTGCGGGGCACCGCGCCGGACGGGCTGAACCAGGCGGATGATTCAGACATCCTGAAAGGCTGGGCCGGTCAGCGGCCGCTGCTGCGCCTGTGGAGCTGCGAGGCCCTGGGAGGGGGCAGCCGCTGCGGCAGCGCCGCCGCCGGTCGGCGGGCCCTCGCGCAGCTGCTGGCCATCACGGTGCTGCCTGGCCTGCTGCTGCTACTGGGAGTCGCCCTGCTGCTACGGGAGGCCTGGCTGCGCTGGCGGGGGCGCGGCGCGCCGCTGCCCCCCCTGCAGGGACCTCCCCTGAGCGGACTGGATGCCGTCCTGCTGATCGCCGGCGGTTTCGTGGTGATCGGCGAATTGCTGACGCCGCTGCTGGTTGGGCCTCTGCTGACGAGCCTGCTCAAGGCGCTGAGGATCGCCAGCCCGCTGCGGGAAGGGCTCTCTGTTGTGGTGCTCTACCTGGCACTGATGGCCGGCCCACTGCTGATCCTCAGCCTGATGCTGCGCAGCCTCGGGCCGGCACCGGAGGGGGGCTGGCTGCTGCTGCGCTGGCGGCCGCTTGGATCAGGCATTCAGCGCGCCCTGCGCAGCGTGCTGATGGTGGTGCCACTGGTGAGTCTGGTGGGCTGGCTTCAGGGGCAGATCTGGGGTGATCCTGGCGGCAGCAATCCACTGCTGGATCTGGTGCTGCGCAGCCAGGACCCTGCGACCCTGGCCTGCTTCGCCTTCACGGCGGTCGTGCTTGCTCCCCTGTTCGAGGAGACGATCTTCCGCGGCGTGCTGCTGCCTGTAGCGGGACGGGAACTCGGTGCAGCCTGGGGGGTGGTGCTGAGTGCGGCGATCTTCGCGGTGGCGCACCTGAGCCTCGGGGAACTGCTACCGCTGTTCATTCTTGGCCTCGGGCTGGGCTGGCTGCGCTGGAGCAGCGGCCGCCTGGGGAGCTGTGTGCTGATGCATGCGCTCTGGAACGGGCTCACCTTCATCAACCTGGTGATCCTGGGCAGCTGAAACAACCTTGCTGGCCCCGCTGTGGCGTGGTTCACTTGCGCAGTCCTGGTCCAATGCCGTGGTCGCCGTACCGGTTCCACAACCCGCCCCACGGCAAAAGAGCCCGCTCCAGTCGAACGGACTCAGACAGAATGCGATCAGCCGCCGCCTGCGGCTGATTCAGGGATCCCTGTCGGCCCGGCAGATGGATCGCCAGGCCCCCTGGCTGGCTGGCCTGCACCGCATCAGCGACGGAACCCTGGCCGGCCTGGGTGTGGCCGTTGTCGGCCTCAGCGCCCTGACATTGCACTGGCAAGGCCAGTGGACCCATGACTTCCAGCAGCTGGAAGCCGCCCAGCGCCTGGAGCATCGCCTGCAGGAATCGGCAGCCGTGCTGGAACAGCACCACCTCGCCATGACGCGCAAGTCGGCGTTGCTGCAGCCGACCAGCAGCGAGAAGCTCCTCTATGTGGCGCCGCCGCGCCGCGTTGAAGCAGCGGCCAGCTTCACGGGCCTGCTGGCCCAGATCAATCCCCGCCGCATCCTGGCGGGGTACTGATGGTGAACGGCGTCCAGGGCAAGCGGCCCCAGCCTCTGGCCCACCGCGGACAGGGCCGTCATCGCCCCGTTGTTGCGTTCTCACCGGTCCCTGCCAAGCGCCTCTGGCTGGTGTACGGCCTGCTGGCGGCAGGATTGTCCGGGCTTGCGATCCGTCTGGCCTGGGTGCAGGTGATCCAGGGGCGGGAGTTGCTGGAGCGGGCCCGGGCCGTACAGACCCAGACCGTGTCACCGATCGGCAAACGCCGCACAATCGTTGATCGCCAGGGCAGGCTCGTGGCTCTGGATGAGGAGCGTTTCACCCTCTGGGCCCACCCCCGCTACTTCGCCTTCCCCGGCGACGACATCGGCCAGCTGCGCAGTCCGCTGGATGTGGCGCGCCGACTGTCGACCGTTCTGGCGCTGCCGATGGCCGATCTTGTCCGTGCCATGGACGGTCGCAAATCAGGGGTGAAGCTCACCAGCGAGCTGGATCCCGAAACCGCCCAGCGGGTGCGCAACCTGGGCATCAGCGGGCTCGATCTTGAGGCCTACCCCCAGCGCATCTATCCCCAGGGCAGCCTGTTCGCCAACGTGGTGGGCTTCCTCAACCTGGAGCGGGTTCCTCAGGCGGGCCTGGAGCAGAGCCGCGACACCGACCTGCGCCGTCATGAAGCCTCACGCAGCATGCGCCGTGGTGCCGACGGCACTCCCTTGCCCGATGGACTGCGTGCGGGCGTGCTCTACGGAGATGATCTGCGTCTGCAGTTGACCCTCGACGCGCGCCTGCAGCAGGTGGCCCAGCTTGCCCTCAGCAAGCAGGTGAAGCAGTGGAAGGCCAAACGTGGGGTGGCCATCGTGATGGACGTGCGCAACGGTGAGCTGCTGGCGCTGGCCTCCTCGCCCACTTACGACCCCAATCGCTTCTGGAGCTACAAACCTGGGCTGTTCCGTGAGTGGTCCGTCCAGGATCTCTACGAACCAGGGTCGACGTTCAAGCCGATCAACCTGGCGATCGCTCTTCAGGAGAACGCGATCGACCCGGCCGGCAAGGTGAACGACAGCGGCCAGCTGACCATCGGCGGCTGGCCGATCTTCAACCACGACCGACGTGGCAACGGCCTGATCGATTTCCCCACGGTGCTTCAGGTGTCGAGCAACGTGGCGATGGTGCAGGCGATGCAGCGCGTGAAGCCGGACAAGTTCTGGCAGTGGCTGCACAACCTCGGCATCGACACCACGCCTGACACCGACCTGCCCGGCGCCCAGGCCGGTCAGCTCAAGAGCCGCGAGGCCTTCCGGACCCAGCCGATCGAGCCCGCCACCGCCTCCTTCGGCCAGGGCTTCAACCTCACGCCGCTGAAGCTGGCCCAGCTGCACGGGATGCTGGCCAACGGCGGCCGCCTGGTGAGCCCGCACATCACCCGTGGGCTGCGCTCCGGCGATGAGCTGGCCCCGCCACCGCCTGCCTCTGGTGTGCAGCTGCTGCGGCCGGAGATCGCTCAGACGGTGCTCAACTGGATGGAAACCGTCGTCGAAAAGGGCAGCGGCAAGGGGGTCGCCATTCCCGGCCACCGCATCGGCGGCAAGACAGGCACCGCCCAGAAGGCCGAAAACGGTGTCTACATCGCGGGGGCGCGCATCTGCAGCTTCGTCGCCAACCTGCCGACCAATGACCCGCGCTTCGTGGTTCTGGTGGTGGTGGATGAACCCCAGGGCGGCAATGCCTACGGCTCCACGGTGGCCGTGCCGGTGGCCCGGCAGATCATCGAAGCCCTGCTGGTGATCGAGAAGATCCCGCCATCCAAACCACTGCACAACAAGGGCCGTGCCTGATTCACGGTGACGGCCGATACCCGGTTGGTGACAGAGGGAGACCGAACCGCTTGCTCTGGCTAGCTTGAAGATTCCTGCGGGGCCCTGCATGGCCAACCTGCTCGATCAACTGGCGGCGATGACGGTGGTGGTAGCCGACACCGGTGACATCGACGCCATCCGGCAGTTCACACCACGCGATGCCACCACCAACCCGTCACTGATCCTGGCGGCGACCCAGATCCCCACGTATCAGAACCTGATCGACACCTCCCTGCGCGAATCGCGCGAGGTGTGCGGCCCCGCCGCACCTGCGGAGGATGTGGTGCGCGAAGCCCTGGATGAAATCTGTGTGATCTTCGGCCGGGAGATCCTCAAGATCGTTCCCGGTCGCGTGTCCACGGAGGTGGACGCCCGGCTGAGCTTCGATACCGAGGCCACGATCACCAAGGCCCGCAAACTGATCGGCCTGTATCGCCAGGCCGGCATCAGCCGTGATCGGGTACTGATCAAGATCGCCTCCACCTGGGAGGGGATCAAGGCGGCTGAGGTGCTCGAGAAGGAAGGCATCCACTGCAACCTCACCCTTCTGTTCAGCTTTGCCCAGGCGGTGGCCGCAGCCGAGGCCGGCGTCACCCTGATCTCACCCTTCGTCGGGCGCATCCTCGACTGGTACAAGAAGCACACAGGCCGCGACAGCTACGCCGGCCCTGAGGATCCCGGCGTGGTGTCGGTGACCCAGATCTTCAACTACTTCAAGACCTACGGCTACAAGACGGAGGTGATGGGTGCCAGCTTCCGCAACCTCGACGAGATCATCGAGCTGGCAGGCTGCGACCTGCTGACCATCTCACCAGCCCTGCTGGATCAGCTGCGCAACAGCCAGGGCGAACTGACCCGCCGGCTGAATCCGTTCAATCCAGCCCCAACGGAGCAGCAGATCCATCTGGATCAGGCCGGCTACGCCGCGATGATGGTCAACGACCCGATGGCCACGGAGAAGCTGGACGAGGGCATCCGCGGGTTCAGCAAGGCCATCGAGACCCTCGAAGCGCAACTCGCCCACCGGCTGGGTGAACTGGAGGGAGCCAGCGCCTTTCAGCATGCGGCCCAGGAGATCTTCCTGCTCAATGACCTCGACGGCGACGGCTGCATCACCCGCGAGGAATGGCTGGGCAGTGATGCGGTGTTCGATGCCCTCGACACCGATCACGATGGCCGCCTGCTGCCGGCGGATGTGCGCGGCGGCCTGGGAGCCACGCTCGTGCTCAGCGGCTCTTAACCAAGCTGCTCCACACTGAGCACACCACGCCGCATCCCACCGTTGAACGCCCTCGACACCATGCGTGCCCTCGCCAGCAAGGGCGAGGTCAAGACCTTCGCCCCCGGCGACCTGATCTTCAAGTCGGGCGAAACAGGCGACTGCATGTTCGGCCTGCTTGAGGGCAGCGTGGAGCTCTCCTGGAACGAGGAGAGTGGGCACGAGGTGATCCGGGCCGGCGATGTGTTCGGAGCCGGTGCCCTGGTCACCCCGGAGCACCGGCGCTACGGCAATGCCAGGGCCATCAGCGATTGCCGCGTGCTGATGATGAACCGCGAGAAGTTCCTGTTCGCCGTTCAGGAGTCGCCGATGTTCGCGATCGAGCTGCTGGCCTCGATCGACCAGCGCCTGCGCCAGCTCAAGGACTGCACAAAGCTGAGCTGAGCTCAGCTGCATGAGCCTGCACGGACCCACAGCCGCGGGCAGGCGCTAGCCGCGCTGGAACAGCAGCCGCTTGATCACCCGCTGCGCAATGTCGCCATACCCCATCTCACCGGAGAGGATCTGGGCGATCCGCTGGGGAGCCGTCGGCCGCTTGATGCCGAGCTGATAGCCAACCCTGGGCACCCGATAGAACACCTGGGCGATGCGCCGGCCCCAGGCCATCGACTCGCCCCAGTCACGCCGCATGCCGGCGCTGTAGCCCGCCAGGGCCTCCGCCTCACCGCCCAGGAACCGATCCATCGCCTCGGCAGCCCGCACACCGCTGAGCAGGGCGGGCCTCAGGCCCTCCGCCAGGAACGGATCGCAGAGAGAAGCCGCATCGCCAACCACCACGGCACCCGCAGCATGCAGGGGGTGGTGCCCGTCCCACACCCTCAGGGGTGAGCGACGACGCACCCCGGCATCCACGGGCAGACCCAGGCTGGGCAGCAGTTGGGCCAGCACCGCATCGGCATCCGCGGGCTCGCGCCCCACGAAGGTTCCGACGCCGATGCTCCAGCCACCCTGGCGGGGAAAAGCCCAGCAGAACCCGTGGTGGACGAGCCCGAACTCAAAGCGAGCCGTGTCGGGCTCGAGAACCGGTGCCTCCACCTCCACCGCCGTTGCCGCGGCGAAACGGGGCCGGGCAGGCCCGAGGCCGAGGGGAGCAGCGAAGGGGGAGGCAGAGCCATCGGCCAACACCAGAGCGCGGGCGCGGTAGACGTGGCTGGAGGTCTGCACGCACCACAGGTCGCCCTCCCGTCGGATCGCCTCCACCGGTGAGCTGTCCTGCAGGTCCGCACCGGCGGCCACCGCCTGCTCGGCGATCGCCTGGTCGAGACGCGAGCGCTGCACGATCCAGAAGGGGGAATCACCCGGCAGCTCCGCGATGACGGGATCCTCCAGGCACCAGGTGAAGCGCACCCGGGCAATCACCTGATCCACAACCGGCAGCAGATCGAACGGGAACCAGCGCTGCACGGAAGCGGCCATGCCGCCGCCACAGGGCTTGCTGCGGGGCATCGACTCGCGCTCCAGCAGCAGCACGCGCCGGCCGCGGGCCGCCAGGTGAAACGCGGCAGCGGAGCCGGCGGCGCCGGCTCCGACCACAATCACATCCGAACAGAGACCGACGCTCAAACCTTGAGGATGTCGGCTTCCTTGTCGCTCAGATTCTTTTCAATCTCAGCGATGAATTTGTCGGTCAGCTTCTGAACCTTGTCCTGCTCGTCGCGGCTCTGATCCTCGGAGAGCTCGGCGTCCTTTTCCTGCTTCTTGATCTTGTCGATCGCATCGCGGCGGATGTTGCGCAGGGCGACCTTGCCCTCCTCGGCATATTTGGCCGCCAGCTTGCACAGCTCCTTGCGGCGGTCCTCGGTGAGAGGGGGAATGTTGATGCGGATCAACCGGCCATCGTTGTTGCAGGTGAGGCCGAGATCGCTCATCGAGATCGCTTTCTCGATCAGACCGAGCGAGCCGCCATCAAACGGTTGCAGCTGGATGGTGGAGGAATCCGGGGTGGAGATGGTCGCCAGCGACTTCAGCGGCGTCTCGGCCCCGTAGTACTCCACGCTGATCTTGTCGAGCAGCGAGGCATTGGCCCGGCCGGTGCGGATGGTGTTGAAGGTGCGCTGGGTGGATTCCACCGACTTGCGCATGCTGGCTTCGAGGTCCATGGGCGGGTGAAGGAATGGAACTGGGCGGGTCTCAGGTGGAGGGCAGGATGCTGGTGCCGATCGGCTCACCCCGCACGGCACGGCCGATGTTGCCGGCACCGAACAGATCAAACACCACGATCGGAATGGCGTTGTCCTTGCAGAGAGCAATGGCCGTGCTGTCCATCACCTCCAGCTCGCCGCTCAGCACATCCAGGAACGAGAGGCTCTCGTAACGCACGGCATCACTGAACTTGTTGGGATCCTTGTCGTAGACACCATCCACCTTGGTGGCCTTGAACACCACGTCGGCACCGATCTCGGCGGCCCGCAGGGCGGCAGTGGTGTCGGTGGTGAAGAAGGGGTTACCGGTACCGGCGGCGAAGATCACCACCCGGCCCTTCTCCATGTGGCGGATCGCCTTGCGGCGGATGTAGGGCTCGGCCACCTCCTGCATCGAGATGGCGCTCTGCACCCTGGT
>Ga0208361_1000122_pt1 | contig 29545 bp, 24 predicted proteins | sample LakMenEpi05Aug10_FD_150670 | JGI IMG/M metagenome (GOLD analysis project Ga0208361, IMG submission 150670) | Freshwater microbial communities from Lake Mendota, WI - 05AUG2010 deep hole epilimnion (SPAdes) | ecosystem: Environmental > Aquatic > Freshwater > Lake > Epilimnion/Euphotic zone ... | reverse complement strand
ATTGCCAAAATCAAAGCTCAGTTATCAGCATCCGGAATGTCCTTGGAGCAGGCCGAACCCATGGTTTTGTCGCGTGGGATGAGTGTGACTGAATTCAATAAATTAAAACAACGGATGCAGGGTACTGTTCCAGGAGCAGGTTCCAGATTGAAGCCCGGCACCACTACACCGGTGTCTGCTGAAAGAGCTTATAATGGGGTTGATTCCCTGGATACAGAAAAGTATGGGGCTAAACCGGCAAAACCCCTGATCAATCCACAGATATTCGGTTCGGAATTATATACCTCCATGGCGCCCAGTTTTGAGCCCAATATGAAGATGGCTACACCGGCTAACTATATTGTGGGGCCGGATGATGCTCTTCAACTCACCATTTTTGGTATCCAGGAATACAATGGTGAGTTGGTGGTATCGGCTGAAGGCAATATTTCAGTTCCCAATGTCGGACAGATAAAAGTGGTGGGAATGACCATTGAAGCGGCTACCCAAAAAATCAAAAACACCTTGTCTTCCTCCGTCTATAAAACCCTGCAATCCGGGGGCAGTAAAATGTCGTTGAGCTTGAGCAAAATCCGGTCTATTAAAGTGACAGTGATTGGCAGTAATCGACCCGGGACGTATAATTTGTCCTCTCTCTCAACTGTATTCAATGCCTTATATGTAGCCGGTGGGCCCAATGCAAACGGCAGTTTTAGGGAAATAGAATTGATCAGGAACAATAAGGTGGAGAGAAAAATTGATCTCTATCATTTTTTATTAGAGGGAAATCAATCTGACAACATCAATTTAAAAGACAATGATGTAATTCGCATTCCAGCCTACAAAAAAAGAGTCGAATTACAAGGGCAGGTAAAACGCCCGGGGATTTTTGAATTGATGCCGGGTGATGATTTTAACCGACTGTTGGGTTACGCTTCCGGTTTTACTGATGACGCTTATCAGTCCTCGGTGAAGGTGTATCAATTTACTGAGAAAGAAAGGAAAGTGATGGACATGCCCCTCGCATCTTACACAAAATATCAACCTAACAGCGGTGATCTCTTGGTAGTCGGAAAAGTATTGAATCGCTTCAGTAACCGCGTAAAAATATCCGGAGCCGTATTCAGACCTGACACCTATGAGTTGACCAATGGGTTGAAGGTAGCTGACTTGATTAGGAAGGCAGATGGATTAACAGAAGATGCTTTTACCGGAAGAGCGCAAATTTATAGATTGGAAGAGGATCTGAGCAGGGCCATTCGTTCGGTAGATATCAGGAAAGCCCTTGCAGGGGAGGCAGATCAGAATATTTTATTACAAAGAGAAGATGAACTCGTCATTAGTTCAATTCATGAATTAATAGACCGTTTTCAGGTATCCATACAGGGGGAAATTCGCTTACCGGGCAAATATGAATTTGCCGGTAACCTCTCGTTGAAAGATTTGATTATACAAGCAGGAGGTTTGACAGATGCCGCTTTCAAATGGGTGGAAATCGCTCGATTAATTAAACGTGATTCTATTTCCGGAACGGATAATCGTGCCAGTGAAATCATTGTGGCGGATATCAATGATGATCTTACTTCTGCTACTGCCAATGTATCGCTCCGGCCTTATGATGTGGTGACCATCCGGCGGAAAGCCGGGTATCAGATTCCTGAATCGGTGCAGGTAAGCGGTCAGGTACAATATCCCGGACCCTATGCTTTGAATGACCGGGCAGAGCGGGTGAGCAGTTTGCTGCAGCGCGCCGGGAACTACACCAATGACGCCTATCCGGAGGGTGCTTATTTAAAAAGATTCAATACAGAAGCTGAAAAAATAAAATCTCGTGAAGCACTCAAAACCCTGCAAAAAAATATGGCAGATTCAGGAAGTTCACGGGGGCTCCTCGAGCAGGAAATAAGCAGGGAATATGATAAGATTCCGTTGGATATCCCTGCCATTCTGAGGAATCCCGGGTCAGTAGAGGACCTCGTATTGAGGGCAGGTGATGAACTAGTGATACCTAAATTCGATGGACAGGTAAAAGTGAGTGGAGCGGTGCTGATGGCTACACAGGTTCCCTTCATTCAAAATAATAGGTTGAAAGATTACCTCAATGCAGCAGGCGGATTCAGTTACCGAGCCCTGCGTAAGAAGACTTATGTGGTATATGCCAATGGCAAAGCAGCTACCACCAGTCATTTTTTATTTTTCAAGTCCTTTCCTAAAGTTTTGCCCGGGTCAGAAGTGATTGTACCGGCAAAACCAGAGAATAAGAAGACTTCTACAGCTGAAATCATTGGCATTTCCAGTGCCATCGCCAGTCTAGCGGGGGTAGTGATTGCCCTGCTTCGTTTGTAAGTGTAAACAATTAAATTCTAGCGTCGAATGGAACACGTAGAAAATATACATGATGAAATTTCCCTCAAGGAATTGTTTCTTAAATTGGGCGAGTGGTGGAAATATTTACTTTCCCGTTGGGTAATCATATTGTTAGCCGGTCTGCTCGGGGCGGGAATTGGATTAACTTATGCCTGGCTTACAAAACCCACTTATCAAGCGGTGGTGACTTTTGCCCTTGAAGATGACAAGGGCACCGGTGGCGGGTTATCCGGTGCATTGGGTCTTGCCAGTTCTCTCGGCATTGACCTAGGGACAAGTGCGGGTGGTGCATTCAGTGGGGCTAATCTCATTGAATTGATGAAGAGTCGTAGAATGGTAGAAAAGGCTCTTCTGAGTAAAGTTGAAATCGGAAATAAAATAATCACATTGGCGGATATATTGCTCGACATAATAGGAATTAAAAAAGAGTTAAAGAAAAAGGGTATTTTGAGAGGGGATACTTTCTATCCTGTAGATATCAAATCTAATCAACTGAACCTTCTACAGGATAGTATTATCAAGGTTTTACACGAAAAAGTAACAGGTTCCGGTGGATTACTAGCTGTGACACAAAAAGATAAAAAAATAAGTATTATCTCGGTTGATGTTAAAACTACAAATGAGCTCTTTTCGAAATTTTTTGCTGAAACAATCGTTAAGGAGGTCTCGGATTTCTATATAGAGACCAAGAGCAAAAAAGCAAAGACCAATGTGGCTATCCTCCAGAAGCAAGCTGATAGCATCCGCAATGAACTCAACCAGGCCATAACTGGAGTAGCAGTTTCATCAGACAACACTTATAATTTAAATCCCGCTTTGAATGTAAATCGGGTACCCTCCACCAAAAAACAGGTAGATGTACAAGCTAATACTGCCATACTCACCCAACTAGTAACCAATTTGGAAATGGCAAAAGTCACCCTGATGCGAGAGACACCTTTGATTCAGATAATTGACCGACCTACCCTTCCGCTGAAAAAAGATAAACCTGGTAAACTCAAATCATTGATACTGGGCGGAATTCTTGCCGGATTCCTGGCTTTGGTCTTTCTGATCATTCAGCGAGTTGGAAAACAAATTATGCAATAAGCTTCTCGAAATAAATATCCTCCTATGAAAATGATTCAAAAAATAAATATACTGCCTCGCTGGACTATTTTCCTTATTGACATTGCAATTTGTGTAATAGCTATGTTGTTGGCCTATCTGATTAGAGCCAATTTAAACTTAGAGGGCATATCTATAAAGGCGCTTAGTGGAAAATTATTGATTCTTACCCTCATCAATTCTATTGTATTTATTAATTTTCGGACTTATTCAGGTATTGTTCGTTATACAGGTATTCAGGATGCTCTTAAGATTTTTCTTTCCCTGACCATGAGCACCACCGTTCTTTTTTTTATTAGCATGGTGGCAGAGAATTCAGGTGGAACCATTATATTCTCTAATATTACTTTGATTATTTATGCGTTGATTACTTTTCCGGCCCTGATATCTTATCGGGTATTGGTAAAATTTGGATTTGCCTATTTACGCAATTATAAGATGGATCGGAAGGTGGTGGTAATCTATGGGGCCGGGGAAGCAGGCTTTGCGACAAAAAGAGTGTTAGAGCACGATACCCGATCTAATGTGCAGATTGCTGCTTTTTTGGACGATAATCCGAGGAAATTAGACAAGGTAGTGGATGGCATCAAAATTGTTCATCCCGGGCACTTGCATTTGTTACACAGAAGTACCCCCATACATGAGTTGATTATTGCTAACTTTTCTATTTCGCCTGCCCGTAAAAATGAAATTGTTGATTTTTGTCTCGATCATGATATCAAAGTATTGAATGTTCCTCCTTTGGATTCCTGGATCAATGGCGAATTTTCTGCCCGTCAATTGCAGACGCTCAAAATTGAAAATTTATTGGAGCGGGAGCCCATCAAAATCAACAACGGAGAGATTGGTCAGCAATTGAAGAATAAAAGAATACTGGTGACCGGTGCTGCCGGCTCAATCGGCAGTGAGATCGTAAGGCAGTTATTGAAATTCGAACCCCATACCATTGTATTGTGTGACCAGGCGGAAACTCCGCTGCATCATTTGGAATTGGAATTATCAGAGATTGCTACGGAAGTGATATGTGTACCATTTTTGGGGGATGTTAGGAATTTTGATCGCATGAACGATCTGTTCGTTCAGTTTGAACCCCAGTATGTCTATCATGCAGCCGCCTACAAGCACGTTCCTATGATGGAGGTTTGTCCGCAGGAAGCCATTTTAACCAATGTAATGGGTACTAAGATAATTGCCGATCTGGCAGTAAAATTTAAAGTAAGGCGCTTTGTAATGGTATCAACTGACAAGGCAGTAAATCCTACCAATGTCATGGGAGCTTCCAAACGATTAGCTGAAGCATATGTGCAGCATTTGCATCGGACTTTACAGTTGGATTGGGAAAATGCGGGTGCTGATGCCACACGTCAACCTATTAAATTTATTACGACTCGCTTTGGAAATGTACTAGGTTCAAATGGTTCGGTGATCAACCGATTCAAAGAACAAATTGAGAAAGGTGGTCCTGTTACAGTTACCCACCCCAATATTACACGCTTCTTCATGACAATCCCGGAGGCTTGCCAATTGGTTTTGGAGGCAGGTAGTATGGGGAAAGGCGGAGAAATATTTGTGTTCGATATGGGTAAGCCGGTATCCATTGCGGATTTGGCCAAAAAAATGATTCGTTTGTATGGTTATGTACCCGGAGTAGACATAGATATCCGGTTCACCGGTCTTCGACCCGGAGAAAAATTGTATGAAGAATTATTGATGGACAGTGAAAATTCTACGGCCACTTACCATGAAAAAATCATGATAGCGCGCATCCGAAATGTAAATTCAGAAACCCTAGTCTCCGATCTGCAGGAATTATTTGAACTCGCCAGACATACTCAGTCTACGATGGAATTGGTAGCACAAATGAAGAAAATGGTGCCAGAATTTTTGAGTAATAATTCTGTTTTTGAGGCACTTGATCAAAGGGGAATTGAAAGTAATGTGGTACCAATTTCCCGTATTTCCTAATGATAAGATGTTGAATCTTTTAAAAGAGAGAAGTCGGTATTTGCTGGCAATACTTTTAGTGAGTATTTCCACTGTAAATATTTATGCACAGCAAATGATAATTGGTTCACCAGAAGAGGATAGCATTCGCTTGGCCCAGTTAGCCGGAAATTATGACCTGAATGTTTCCATGGCTGTTCGCCCCTTGAACATCAAACAGCCAGCTTCTGATAAAAAATTCCAATTAAAGCCCTTACCAGTAAGTTTTGCCACGCAGTACAATAGTCAGCGACCCTTTGGATGGAATGACGGTTCGATGATTTTGGCGAGGGGCCTGCAGACACAGTTGAGAGCAGGGGTCTATCTGCGGATGGGAATTGTTGAAATGCAATTGGCTCCGGAATGGGTTTACGCTGCTAATACTTCTTATGATACTTCTGAACATTGGGGTACAAATCCGGGAGGGGTGTATAATAAGTTATTTTTAGGCCAGTCGAGTGTGGGGCTTCGGCTTGGTGGAGTATCAGTTGGGTTGTCTTCCCAAAATTTATGGTGGGGACCGGGCATTCGTTCCTCTTTGTTAATGAGCAACAATGCTCCTGGATTTCTTCATGCCTACATTAGATCTAACAGGCCGCTCAAAACACCCATTGGGTACTTCGAATGGCAATTAATTGGAGCGCGGTTGGAAGGAGATTCTACTCGCCCATATGAAAATTTTCAAATAAAACGGGCAACTCAAAGTTATCCTGCTTCCTGGCGGTACCAAAGTGCTTTTGTATTCAGTTACCAGCCCAAGTGGGTACCGGGATTATTTTTGGGTATGACCCGAACCCTGCAACGTTATCAGCAGGATATAGGATTGGGGGGAGGTGGTTTTTTACAACAATACATTCCTGTTTTGACCAAGGCATTTCAAAAAAAGAATGAGCAAACCGATGATGCCGAGAATACCGATCAACTAGCTTCCTTCTTTTTTCGTTGGCTATTACCCAAGTCTGGTGTAGAAGTATACGGCGAATGGGGCTTTAATGACTACAAACAAAATATTCGCGATTATGTGATGGATGCTACCCATTCGGCGGCTTACATTATTGGCATACAAAAATTATATTCTACTAGTAAGTATAAGTTATTGATAGGGGCGGAAATCACTAAAACCGCAGAATCAGCTAGTAATTTGTTGCGGGGGGCAGGCAACTGGTATGTCCATGGGGGAGATAATGGATATACCCATGCCAATCAAATAGTGGGAGCTGGATTCGGATATGGCTCTGATATGATGAGTTTAAGGTTTAACTATTTACCGAATTCTAAAAATTTGTCTTTTCTTTTTCAATTGGAGAAAGTTACGAGAGACCCTAATAGTTTTTCTGCCAAGTGGACTGATTATATTTGGCAAATCACACCTGGGTGGAGAGTAAATCGGTTACAAATTATGCTGCCTATTCATTTTATTTATTCAAATTCTTATTTATGGCAATCAAACCAAAAAGAAAACAACATTTTTATGAGAATTAATTTAAACTATGGCTTATAATATCATCATAATTATTTTTCGAATAAAAATTGATCATTAAACATGGAAATAAGAAGCAAAAAAATTGCTATCATTGGTTTGGGTTATGTGGGGCTCCCTCTTGCCATTGAATTTGGTAAAAAGTATAGTGTTGTTGGATTTGACATCAATAAAAATCGGATTCATGAGTTAAATGAAGGGAAAGACAAGACCAATGAAGCAGATTTGGAGGGGTTAAGAATTGCAATGGCGTTGAGAAAAAGTAGCAATGAATTAGGTCTCGAGTTCTCATCAGATATTAGTAGTTTAAAATCTTGTAATATTTTTATTGTAACAGTACCGACACCTATCGATAAGTTCAAAGCACCGGATTTGACTCCGCTCTTGAAAGCATCCGAGATGATTGCTTCAGTACTAAAAAAAGAGGATATCGTAATTTACGAGTCAACTGTATATCCGGGATGTACCGAAGAGGATTGTGTGCCAGTTTTAGAGAAATATTCAGGGTTAAAATTTAATATAGACTTCTACTGTGGATATTCACCTGAGCGAATTAATCCTGGAGATAAGGTAAATACGTTGACTAAAATTAAAAAAGTCACATCCGGATCTACTCCTGAAATAGCTGAAGTAGTGGACTTGTTGTATAGAAGTATCATATTGGCTGGAACATTTAAAGCCCCCAGTTTAAAAGTTGCTGAAGCAAGTAAAGCAATTGAGAATGCTCAGCGAGATGTAAATATTTCTTTTGTTAACGAGCTGGCGTTGATTTTTGATAAAATTGGTATTGATACAAATGATGTCTTAGATGCAGCAGGTACAAAATGGAACTTCTTAAAATATAGACCAGGTCTGGTTGGTGGTCATTGTATAGGTGTTGATCCTTATTATTTGGCACACAAAGCAGAAAGTTTAGGTTATCACCCGCAAGTAATCCTAAGTGGTAGGCGAGTTAATGACAATATGGGACTATTCGTAGCTAACAAGGTTGTGAAGTTAATGATTCAAAAAGGGATAATAATAAAAGGTGCAAGAGCTTTAGTCTTAGGAGTAACTTTTAAAGAAAATTGCCCAGATATTAGAAATTCTAAAGTGGTTGATATTTACAATGAATTAATTCAATTTGGATTAGATGTTCATGTTTATGATCCTCATGCTGATGCAAAGCAGGTAAGTCATGAATATGGAATAAGCCTGGTTTCAACTCCTCTGAAGTGTGATGCAGTAATTCTTGCAGTTGCTCATGACGAATTTATTCATATAAATTTGAGCGAGTTAAAAAATTCGGAAAATTCTGTAGTTTTTGATATAAAAGCAATCCTCGATAGAAATCAAATTGACGGAAGATTATAATATGCTAAAATGAGTAAGAAAATATTAGTTACAGGGGCTGATGGATTTATAGGAAGCCATCTCGTAGAACAATTAATATCTGATGGATATAAAGTAAAAGCTTTTGTTTACTATAATTCGTTCAATTCTTGGGGTTGGTTAGATAGTCTTCCAAAAGATATTCTATCTCAAATTGAAATATTTGCAGGAGATATAAGAGACCCCAATGGAGTGAGAACAGCAATGAGTGACTGTTCAATTGTTTATCACTTGGCAGCATTAATTGCTATTCCATTTAGCTATCATTCTCCAGATTCATATGTAGATACAAATGTAAAGGGTACACTAAATGTGGTTCAGTCTGCTAAAGACTTAGGTGTTGAACGCGTTCTAGTAACATCTACATCTGAAGTTTATGGTACAGCTCAATTTGTTCCAATAGATGAGTCACATCCACGACAACCACAATCTCCATATTCTGCTTCTAAAATTGGAGCAGATTCAATTGCAGATTCATTCTATAGGAGTTTTGATCTTCCTGTAACAATAGTTAGGCCATTTAACACTTATGGACCACGACAATCCGCTCGTGCTGTTATACCAACTATTATAACACAGCTTTTAAATGGTTATTCAGAAATTAGTTTAGGCGATGTTACACCAACTCGTGATTTGTTATATGTGAAAGATACGGCTAAAGGTTTTATTGCCATTGCAAACTCAAATAGTCTAATTGGAACTGATTGCAATATTGCTACACAAACAGAAATTACAATAGGTGAGTTGGCTCAAGAATTAATTGATCAAATTAGCCCAGGTGCAAAAATCATTTCTGACGAACAAAGGCTTAGGCCACAAAAATCTGAAGTCTTTAGACTCTTTGGTTCAAATCAGAAAATAAGGAAGGAGACTAATTGGAAGCCAGAACATAATTTGAAGCAGGGATTAGAAAAAACAATAGAATGGTTTAAAAATCCGGAAAATCTAAAACAATATAAGTCAAACATATACAATATCTAGTGAATAAATCTTGTCAAGAAATAATATCATTTATTCAATCTATTTATAAAACAACTGACTTTATTCCATTACATGCTCCTGTGTTTAATGGGAATGAAAAAAGTTATGTTTTAGAAACAATTGATTCTTCATTTGTGTCATCTGTAGGAAAGTTTGTTGATAAATTTGAAGAAATAATTAAGGAATATACAGGGGCAAAATTTGCAATAGCAACTGTAAATGGAACAGCAGGTCTTCATATGTCTTTAATTTTGGCAGGAGTAAGAAACAATGACTTGGTAATTACCCAGGCATTATCTTTTATTGCAACCTGTAATGCAATTTCTTATTTAAATGCTGAACCGGTGTTTGTGGATATAGATAAAGACACATTAGGAATGAGTCCAGAATCATTAGAGAATTTTCTTAAAGAAAACACATATCAGGAGAATGGCTTTTGTTTCCATATTACCTCAAAAAGAAGAATATCAGCATGTGTGCCAATGCACACTTTTGGACACCCTGTGAAAATTGAGCAAATCGCAAAAATTTGTTTACAATATAATATCATTTTAGTGGAAGATGCGGCAGAGTCTATTGGTTCTTTTTTAAACGGAGTACATACTGGAAATTTTGGCAAACTTGCTGCTTTTAGTTTTAATGGAAATAAGACAGTTACATGTGGTGGTGGCGGCGTTATTATTACAAACGACGAGAAGTTAGGAAAGCTTGGAAAGCATTTAACTACTCAGGCAAAAGTTCCTCATAGATGGGATTTTGTGCATGATTATATTGGATATAATTATCGTTTGCCAAATTTAAATGCAGCAATGGCTTGTGCTCAATTAGAACAAATTGAGACTTTTATTGCTGATAAAAGAGAAATAGCATTTTTATATAAAGATTTTTTTGAAGGCTCTCAGTATAAGTTTGTTGAGGAACCATCTGGTGCAAGGTCTAATTATTGGCTAAATGCAATTTTAGTTGAGAACATTACTCATCGGGATGAAGTTTTAGAAAAGTTAAATTCTGCTAAAGTTATGTCAAGGCCATCTTGGGCCTTAATGCACAAACTTGAAATGTTTAAGAATTGCTATAGAGATACATTATATAACTCGATTTGGGCTGAAGAAAGATTAATAAATATCCCTAGTAGTTATCGTTCCAATAAGGTGAATGATTAAAAAACAAATAATTTTAGTTGGGGGTGGGGGGCATGCAAAAGCATGTTTAGATGTGATTGAATCTGATTCATTTTGGCATTTAAAAGGGTATTTAGATGTTAAGCAAACTTTGAGTGATACTTATGGATTAGCTTATTTGGGGTCTGATTCGGAAGCTTCAAAATTTGTACAAGAGGCACAATTCCTAATTACAGTTGGTCAATTAGGATTTTCACCAATTAGAGAAAAATTGTACAATGAATTAAAAAAACTAAACGCGGAATTTGCAATAGTGAAAGCAATTAATTCTATTATATCAAAAAAATCAATTATTGGATGTGGGACTATTGTGATGCATGGGGCCATATTACAAGCAGATACTAGTGTTGGTGAAAATTGCATTATAAACGACAGGGTATTAATTGAGCATGGTTCAACAATTGGAAATCATTGCCATATTTCAACTGGAGTCATTATTAATGGCGAAGTAAGAATTGGAAATGGAGTGTTTATTGGAAGTGGTTCAGTTTTAAGAAATGGGATTACTATTGGAGATAATTGTGTTATCGGAATGGGGTCTGTTGTTACTAAAAGCATTAGTCATGGATTAACAGTATTCGGAAACCCTGCAATGTGAAATTTAATGATTAACCACACTTTAATTATTGCTGAAGCCGGAGTAAATCATAATGGTGATATAAATCTTGCAAAGCAATTGGTCGATGTAGCGGTTGATGCAGGAGTTGATTATGTAAAATTTCAAACATTTAAGTCAGAAAGCTTAGTAGCAAAGTTTGCACAAAAAGCAGTCTATCAAATTGAAAATACCCAGAATGATAACGAATCTCAATTGCAGATGTTGAAAAATCTCGAATTATCAGAGAGTAATCATTTTGAGTTAATAAATTATTGTAAGCAGAAAAATATTTCATTTTTTTCAACCGCTTTTGATCTTCAGTCTCTAGATTTTTTACATCAATTAGATTTTAAGGTTGTAAAAATTCCATCAGGTGAAATTACTAATCTCCCATACTTACGCAAGGCAGCCATGTTATTTAATCAAGTTATTCTTTCTACAGGTATGTCAACTGAAGAAGAAATACATGAGGCATTGAATATTTTTTTAAATGCGGGCTTATCAAAAGATTCAATTACAATATTACATTGTAATACAGAATATCCTACACCGATGAAAGATGTAAATTTAAAGGCAATGCTGGCTATCCAAGAAAGATTTGGCGTAAGTGTAGGATATTCCGATCACACTTTAGGAATTGAAGTGCCAATAGCTGCTGTGGGTATGGGGGCTAAAATAATTGAAAAGCATTTTACTTTAGATAGAAATTTACCAGGTCCTGATCATTTAGCTTCACTTGAACCAGTTGAATTGAAAGCAATGGTAACAGCTATCCGAAATATTGAAAAAGCTATTTCCGGGTCAGGGAAAAAAGAACCTAGTGAGTCTGAACGAAAGAATATTACAATCGCAAGAAAAAGTATTGTAGCAGGCAAAAGAATTAAAAAAGGGGAACGCATTACAGAAAACAATATAACCACTAAAAGACCAGGTACAGGAATTTCACCAATGAAATGGGATGAAATAATTGGTACAATCGCTTGTCAGGACTTTGAAATAGATGATCTTATAAAGATAATAAAATGAAAATAGGGGTATTAACTAGTTCTAGAGCCGATTTTGGTATCTATTCCCCATTACTTGAAAAGTTAAAAGAGGATTCTTTTTTTACCTTAGAGATCATAGCGTTTGGAACGCATCTTTCTAAAATGCATGGGTTTACACTATCTGAAATTCAAAGTGAAGGATATTCGACCATACATAAAATATCAAATATACTATCTAACGATGATGATGCATCAATTGCTACATCATATGGACTGACCGTTTTAAAATTTGCCGAATTTTGGAGTAAACACACTTTTGATATAGTTTTTTGTTTGGGAGATCGATTTGAAATGAGCGCTGCAGTTCAGGCCGGTATTCCGTATAGAATAAAGTTTGCTCATTTTCACGGTGGTGAAACTACTTTAGGTTCAATTGATAATATTTTTCGGCACCAAATAACACTTGCATCATCATACCATTTTTCAGCAAATGAGATATTTTCTAGTAAGATAGCTGAACTGAAAGGAGATTCAGAAAATATTTATACAATTGGATCTTTAAGCTTAGATGGAATTAATAAATATGTTCCTGCCGATAAATTAGAGTTTTATAACAAATATCAAATCACCCAAGAAGATTATGCTTTAATTACATTTCACCCTGAAACTATTGCCTTGGAGCGAAATAAAATGTTTTCGATAGAAATGAAAAAGGCTCTTAAGGCGATAAGCAGTAAATTGTTTTTGGTTGTATCAATGCCAAATGCAGACACCATGGGAACATTATATAGAGAGCAATTAAATCAGTTGAAGGAAGTAATCCCATCTAAAATTGTATGTATTGAAAGTTTTGGTAAAGAAAATTATTTCAATGCAGTATATTTTTCAAAATTACTTATTGGCAATACATCTAGTGGCATAATCGAAGCTGCTTCTTTTGGAAAATATGTAGTTAATGTCGGAGACAGACAGAAAGGAAGAGCGCAAAGTGGTAATGTTTTGAATTGTAATTTTGAAGAAAATGAGATTATAAATATGGTTGAGAAAGCACAGCATCTAGGTCACTATAATAAAGACAATATTTATTATCGAAAGGATGCGATAGAGTGTGTTATTAAAATACTTAAGACAAAAATTAGATGAGAAGGCCTACAGAACATATAATATTACTAGGATCAAAGATTAAAGATGCATTAGTGCGACTTAACGAATTAAATCTTGATAATATACTATTTGTTGTAGATGAAAATAATAAACTGGTAGGGTCTTTAACAGATGGAGATATACGGAGAGGCTTAATTAAGGGAATCCAGATAGATTCTATCGTTGATTGTGTGATACAGACTAATCCTAAGTTTGTTGTAAAAGGTCAAAATAATTTGGATAAAATTATTGAGTTTCGAGAACAGAATTTCAAAATAATTCCTGTAGTAGATAATAATTTTCGAATTATAAATATCATCAATTTCCGGAATATTAAATCTTATCTTCCAATTGATGTTTTACTAATGGCAGGCGGTCGTGGGTTGAGACTGAAACCATTGACAGATAATATTCCTAAGCCTCTTTTAAAAGTAGGGGAAAAGCCAATAATTCAACATAACATAGATCGTTTGGCTTCGTTTGGAATCGATGATTACTGGATTTCATTAAATTATTTAGGGGAATTAATAGAAAGTCATCTCGAAACTGAACTTAATAAAAATATAAATGTCGAATATGTTTGGGAGAAAGAACCATTAGGTACAATCGGCGCTGCATCTAAAATTGATAATTTTCAGCATGAATTTATTCTAGTTATGAATTCAGATTTGCTAACTAATGTTGATTATGAAAAATTCTTTCTTGATTTTTTAGAGAAGGATGCTGATTTAGCAGTAGTAACTATACCTTACCAGGTAAGTATTCCTTATGCAGTTTTAGAAACGAGAAATGGAACTGTGGAAAGTTTTAAAGAGAAACCAACCTATACATACTACTCAAATGGCGGCATTTATTTAATGAAGAAGAAAGTGCTTAATTTAATTCCTAAAAACACATTTTTCAATACAACAGATTTAATGGAAATACTGATTAAGGAAAAGTGTAAATTAATTTCATATCCTTTTTCAGGTTACTGGCTTGATATTGGCAAGCATGATGACTTTGAAAAGGCGCAGTTTGATATTAAGAATCTATTATTGTGAGATTTTTGTTTTTAATTCCGGCACGGGCTGGATCTAAGGGATTGCCAGGTAAGAATACTAAAATATTTTTGGGTAAGCCCCTCATTACTTATAGTATTGATTTTGCCCTAGCAAATATGAGGGCAGATGACGAACTATGTATTTCGACGGATGACGAGAATGTTCTTGCAATCGCAAAAAAGAATGGTATTCATATCCCATTTATAAGGCCTCCTGAATTATCTTCAGATGAAGCATCAACCTATGATGTTATTCTACATGCTATTAATTATTACAAATCAATCAATAAAAGTTTTGATGTACTATTTTTGTTGCAGCCAACTTCACCTATAAGAATAAAAGAAGATTTCGAAAAAATGATAGCTGTGTATAATCAAAGTTTAGATATGGTTGTAAGCGTGAAGATATCTAAAGAGAATCCCTATTTTACATTATTCGAGGAAAGTAAAAGAGGCTTTCTTATTAAGAGCAAGAAAAAAAATTTTGAGAGAAGACAAGATTGTCCAAACATTTTTACATATAATGGTTCCATGTATATGATTAATATGAACTCAATTGTTAGATCGAATATCAATGAATTTAAAAAAGTAAAAAAAGTTGTTATGCCAGAAGATCGAAGTGTAGATATAGATACGCTGGCGGATTGGGTATTAGCAGAATTTTATGCAAAGAACTTATGAAAACAGTTAGAATTATACCTAGGTTAGATATTAAGGGGCCTAATCTTGTAAAAGGGATACATTTAGAGGGATTAAGAGTATTAGGTAAACCTGCAGATTTTGCAAAATACTATTATGAGCAAGGTGCGGATGAGTTAATGTTTATGGATGTTGTAGCATCCCTTTATGAAAGAAATAGTTTACATGATATTATATCACAGACTGCAAAGCAAATTTTTATTCCAATAACTGTAGGAGGCGGAATTAGATCTATCTCTGATATACAAAAAATATTAAGAGTAGGCGCTGACAAAGTTTGTTTAAATACTGCAGCAATAAAAAACCCAAGTTTAATTAAGGACGCTACGAGGATGTTTGGTTCTTCTACAATAGTGATTGCTATTGAGGCAATTAAAGATACTAATGGTCAATATTTAGCATACACTGATAATGGGCGTGAATTTACAGGTGTTGATGTATTTGAATGGGCTCAAAAAGTTGAAGAATTAGGGGCAGGTGAAATCGTTATTACTTCTGTTGATAAAGAAGGAACAGGTGAAGGATTTGATATAGAACTAATTAGTAAGCTAAGTAATTTAGTTAGTATTCCAATAATTGCTCATGGAGGCGCAGGTAACAAAAAGCATATTTTAGAATTACTTAGTAAAATTGATTTGAGTGCAGTAATGATGGCCTCCTTATTTCACTATAGTTTTATAAAGGAGTTTGAGTCGAGAGGGTCGGAAGCAGAGGGGAATACAGAATTTCTAAATAAGAAGCGCAGTTTTCATGTATTCGACCCCTGTAAAATAGTAGATGTAAAAAAGATTCTTATCGATAACAAAGTTGATTGTAGAATATAATGGAAAATCAAAGAAAACGAGTAGTAATTATTGATTATCAATTAGGTAATCTCTTCAGTGTTAAGCAAGCTTGTGATAGCGTTGGAATTGATGCTATAATAAGTTCCGATAAGAATGATATAATTAATGCTGATGCATTAATCTTACCAGGAGTAGGAGCTTTTAATGAAGCAATGAATAATCTTACTACTTTAGATATCCTTAATTCAATAAAAACTAAAGTGCAAAATAGCACTCCAATTTTTGGTATATGCCTTGGATTGCAGTTACTTTTTACCGAAAGTGAAGAGTTTGGATCTTGTCAGGGCTTAGATTTAATTCCGGGGATTATTAAAAGGTTTCCGCTAGTTTTTCAAGGGAGAAAAATTAAGGTTCCACACATTTCATGGAATACAATTGTAAAGGCTAATCAAGTTTGGAATGAAACACCGTTGAATGAATTAAACGAAAATGAATTTATGTATTTCATTCACTCTTACTATGTCTCGCCCAATAGTGAAGTGTCTACCTTAACAACAACCAATTACGACGGAATTGATTTTTGTTCATCTGTTCTTCATAAAAATATCTTTGCCACTCAATTCCATCCTGAAAAGAGTGGAATTAAGGGAGTTTCAATTTATAAACAGTGGGCTTTAATTAATAAATTAATTTAATAATATGGAAAAAAATAAGTTTGAAGCTTTTTACGGGTTACCTCAAGACGTCTTGTTTTGCAAAAAATGTGTGATGTCTAATCAACGCCCCACTTCATCAATTGAATTTAAACATACAAAGGATAGTAAGAAAGCTACTATGAATTTCGATAAGGATGGTGTTTGCGATGCTTGTAGAGTAGCGGAAGAAAAGGAAAAAATTAATTGGGGCATGCGTGAGGAGGAATTAATAAAACTACTTGATAAACACAGAAGGAGTGATGGCTCTTACGATTGTTTGGTGCCCGGTAGTGGTGGCAAGGATAGTGCTTATCAGGCTCATATTTTAAAGTATAAGTATAATATGAATCCACTTACCGTAACCTGGCCCCCTATTCTATATACGGATTACGGGTTAAAGAATTGGAGAAATTGGTTAGATAGTGGATTTGATAATGTTTCTTTTTATAGAAACGGAAAAGTAATGAAATTGCTCACTAAATTGTCAATTGAGAATTTATTACATCCTTTTCAAACATTTATACTAGGTCAAAAAAACCTGGCACCCAAAATAGCAGCTAAGCATGGGATTAGTCTTATATTTTATGGAGAAAATGAAGCAGAGTATGGAAATCCTCTAGCAGATAATTCAACTTCATTAAGAGACAAATCATATTTTAGTTTTGAAAACTTAGATGAGGTTTTTTTAGCCGGTGTCACAATTCGAGATTTAATTGAAAAATATAAAGTACGATTAAGTGATTTGATGGCTTATTTACCACCTAAAATTGAGGAATTAGAGCAATCAAATATAGAAGTACATTATCTGGGTTATTATCTGAAATGGACACCTCAGGAGGTTTATTATTATGCTGTAGAGAATACTGGATTTAAAGCAAGACCATTTAGAACACAAGGTACGTTTAGTAAGTATAGTGGCATTGATGATAAAATTGATGATTTACATTTTTATACTACATTCATAAAATTCGGAATTGGACGAGCTACTTATGATGCAGCTCAAGAGATTCGAAATAAGCACCTCACAAGAGAAGAGGGTGTAGCGCTAGTTAACCGATTTGATGGGGAATTCCCTGATAGATATTTTAATGACATAATGGAATATATTGATATGACCAATACTGATTTTCATGAGTTATGTAATAAGTTTCGATCGCCCCATTTATGGGGTAAAGATTCAAATGATAATTGGAAATTAAGGCACAATGTTTCAGGAACAGGTTTAAATGATTAAATGACATGAAAGTTTTAATAATTGGCGCTGGTAGGATGGGTCTTAGACATGCAGTAGGACTTGCATCAATGTCAGAAATAACGAATATATCAATTGTTGACATATCTACTGATGCATTGCTTAATGCTAAAAGGCAGTTTGAGAATTCCGAATATTTTAATAAATATTCTTTTCACGATATATCATTTTTGAATAGCTGTACAAATTATGGAGTATGTATTATTGCAACCACAGCATCAAATCGAAGGGATATTTGTGAGAAAATTATTCTTTTAGGGATTGCAAATGTTTTAATCGAAAAACCTTTAGGTCAAAGCCTGGAAGAAGTCCTTGATTTAATCAATTTGTTTAAGGATACAAAGTCAAAGGCATACGTTAATCTTAATATGCGAATTAATCCTAATTTCGTACAATTGAAGCATGATCTGATTTCTAAACAGCAGTTGCACGGTTATAAAATAATCACAATTAACACCGGCGCTATAGGAATTGGAGCAAACGGTATACATTATTTGGACTTTTTGAATAATTTGTTGGATGCTGATCACAGTACCATCGTAAATTGTAGTATTCAAAATGAACCAATTTCCAGTGCAAGGGGTGAATTATATAGAGATTTTGGGGGTTGGTGCATGTTGGATTATTTTAAAAAAGAAGAAAAAGTTGGAACGGCATTTCTTTCAATAAATGCTTTGAGCAGTGTATTTGGTGGTATTGATATTGTTGCCCCCCATGGCAGAATATTTATAAACGAATCAAGCGGAAAACGATTTGATTTTCTTCGTGATCCAACAAGTACATTACCTACAAGTCGATATCATGCAGATTACTTTGAACCACTTATTTGTGACTTGTTTAATTCTGCATTAAGCGATTTAACTAGAGAATGGATGGAAAGTATTTTAAACTCTAAATCGTGTTTACCTAGTGTAGAAGAAAGTTTACATGCACATGCTTTGATGTTTGAGTGGCTTTCAAATTCAAAAGAAACATTTAATAAATTCCCTATTACTTAATTTATGATTTGTAACCAAATATGGCTGGTTGGAACTGGGTTAATGGCTATTGAGTATGCTAAAGTTTTAAAAAGTTTAAATGTTACTTTTAAAGTAATTGGCAGGAGAGATGAGGGCTGTGATAATTTTGAATATCAAACTGGTATTACACCAATTAAAGGTGGATTAGATAAATATTTAAGCACTAAGCCTGAAAAACCATTAGCTGTAATTAATGCAACTGGCATTGAGTCTTTAAGCTTATCTACACAACAATTGTTGAATTATGGAGTGAAATATATACTTTTAGAAAAGCCTGGATTTGGGAATCCAGATGAGTTAAAAATTACTCAATCAATTGCTGAAGAAAAAGGTGTAATTATTTTGTTAGGGTACAATCGTAGATTTTATAGTTCTGTTTATGCCGCAGATGAAATTATAATGCGGGATGGAGGAGTGAAAAGTTTCAATTTTGAATTCACAGAGTGGTCTCATTCAATAATAAATTTAAAAAAGGACAAAGTTGAACTTGAAAATTGGTTTTATGGTAATTCCTCTCATTTGATTGACCTAGCTTTTTATCTTGGAGGGTACCCATTGGAGATGAACTGTTTTAAAAAAGGAAGCCTTCCCTGGCATCCTGCCGGTTGTGTTTATTCTGGTTCAGGCTTAACAAAAACTGGTGCTTTGTTCTCATATATTGCAAATTGGTCAAGTCCTGGACGATGGGGTCTAGAAATATGTACTAATAATTTTAGATTAATTTTTAAGCCAATTGAGAAATTGAAAATAATGAAGTTGGGTTCAGTGCAAATTGAGGATATAGACGATATTGATTATAATTTAGATGATTTATACAAACCGGGGTTATATAGACAAGTAAATGCTTTTTTAAATAGAGATTATTCACGTTTTCTAAACTTTAGCGATCAGGTAAATGCCTTGAATAATATTTATTTGAAAATCAATGGGTAAATCTCAATTTCTAATTTATTAAATATATACAGTTAAAAAGGCCGGAAGTGGTGTTTTACGATAAAATTGAATCAGAAAATTATACAATTTATGATTCAACACTTTTTATTGTTGGATCGCCGTTTCAATGTGTTTGCATGCTCGAGGCTATTAATCACTTTAAGATAGTTAATTTTAAGGTCATTGTTACTTATTCTGATAATTATAGTTTGCAAAAAATTAATCTATTTCTAAGCAGAAATGGTATTCATTATACTATTAAGAAAAACGCAAACATTATCTTGAATACTTTTCCATTCTTCTTTTACAATCAAAGTAATTATAAAAATGTATTTATTGGTGACTTCACCTCAAAAAACGATCTAGCCATTGCTATAATCCTTTCAAAAATTGGGGGGAGTCTTTTTTATTTAGATGATGGAAATCAAATTCTTACGTACACCAAACAAAAAGGAGAAATACCAAAGAATTCTAAATTAATCTATAAAGCCGCTATTAATTTCTTCAATTTAATTCGCTATCTAAAGCGTCTAAAAAAGCCAATTTTCTTTTCTATATACGATGTAAATATTCCTGACGCTATACATATAAAAAATAAATTCAACTTACTAAAAAAACAAATAAATGCAAGTATGTCTGGTGTATACATTATAGGCACAAATAGTTCGGTATTGGAATTTCAAAAAAATAACTATGATGTTCATATTTCTAATTTATTCAAAATAATACAGAAACGATTCCCAGGAAGTATTGTGCATTATTGTCCACATAGGCGCGATACAAACAATAATCAAATAAAACATTTGTGTGAAACTTTAGGTATAGAAATCTTTAAAACACGTATAAGCGTTGAAGTAGATTTTATAGAAAATGGCATTAACCCATTGTATGTTGTTGGATTTGCTTCCAATGCATTATTTACACTACACAAAATATTTCCAGAAACCATAATTGAAACTGTCAAATTTGATCTTACTTCTGTACAATCAGATTACGAAAACAAGCTCATAATAGAGCACCTACGAGAAAATGGTATTGGAGCAATTGAATTGTTCGAGAGATTAGAATGAATCTGCTAATTAAAAATAGTTTGTGGCTTAGTGCAGCCCCTTTTTTGCCGAAGTTAATGGGTATAATGTTGTTGCCAATAATGACAAAGCACTTGTCAGAAACTGATTTTGGTATAGCTGGTACGATAAGCGCGTATATTAATATCATTGGAGCTTTTAATTTTTTAGGATTAGGAATTGTATTACAAAATAGTTTTTTTAATTATCCAAATCGTTTCAAATTTGTTTGGAGCCAAGTAGCCGGCATACTGAGAATTTGGATGATAATTTATTCTTTAGGTCAAGCTTTTCTTTTGAGTGCTATTATACCTGATATTGCTGTTGGAAATCGGAATATTATAATTTTTCTTACCATTTTACCTAATGTTTTGTTTGGTCCAATTACATTGATAGGTGAATCATATTTAATTTATTCAAAAAAGTCCTTTCAACTTGTTTGGCGATCTGTTTTATCTGGTTTTATAACTGTGGCCATTACTTTTATTTGCATTGTGTATTTTGAGATTGGGTATCTTGGATGGTATTTTGGGACGTGTGCAGGATCTATTTTTTTATGTTTTTCGTATTTAAATATAATAATTTACGATCTCTCTATTAAATCAATCTATAAGTTTAGAAGAAGGTCGATAAAAAAATATTTTAATATTTCACTTCCTGCAATACCACATTATTATTCAATTTATTTACAAGAGGGGTCAGGTCGTATGTTGTTGGATCAAAATAGAGTATCTAAAATGGAAATAGGTCGCATTAGTATGGTTCAACAGTTTGGTGATATGTTTCTCATGGGTATTTCTGGTTTAAATAATGCATTTTCACCATTTTTATTACAATGTATTAAAGAGGATAGTCAAGACAAGATGAGGAAATTGGGGTTGATTTTGATTGTCTTTATTTTCGCATTGGCTTTTTTATTTTCATTGTGGAGTAAAGAGGTTTTAGATTTTTTTATTTCTATTGATTCAATGAAATCCGCATATTATATATTTATAGTTTATATCATGGGAATTTGTTATCGACCTCTTTATTATATTATTTCATTGTATTATTTTTTTTATGAAAGAACGCCCCAATTATTATATTTATCATTTATTTCTGGATTATTAGGTCTTATTTTTTACTATTTTTTTATTCCAAGAATCGGAATTTGGGCCATCCCAGTTGGTTATTATTTATCAAGTTTATATTTTGGATATTTTGGTTTTTTATACAGAACCTATCGCGAAAATGTGTCAAAGAAATTACCCTTTTTAAAATTATTATTTATTCAAGTTTTACTCACAATTTTAGCGCTTTTATTTGTAAACAATTTTAAGGTAAAAGTCGTTTTATCTGTACTAACTTTTGTAATAGTTGTTTACGCACTCAATAAATTGAAACATGCGGTACAATAATGATTTGTCGTCTTTCATGTCTTCCCTCATTTTTGGCTTTTTATTTGTTTCTCAGCAAATTATTGAATTTTGTCTCAAACCATTTTCATTTACTTCCAATTATTGGCAAATAATATCGGTGCTAATTATTTTATCGTGTTTCAGTTTGCGACGTGTAAGTCGTCGCCATAAAGAGCCAGCGATTTTCTTGATTATATGTCTCTTTGGTGTTTTATTTAATACTCTCAAAGATGGATCATTAAGTACAGCCTTATTGAATTCCACCTTCTTAATTTTCGGTTTTCTAGGTTTCGTGTATCTTTCAGAAAGCCGAATTAATTTATTTGTTTTTGATTTTATATTAGTTGTATTGTATTACATTTTCTATCAACAATATTTTATACTTGACCCTTTTACTAGAGTATTACTAGATGATGACTTCTTTGGGCATGCTTCATCCAATGCAATTCCCATTTCATTAAATTTAGTGTTATTCTTATATTTTTTGTTGAGTCGAGCTAATATTACCTGGAAAGTAAATTTGAAATTATTTTCCTTTTCAGTTGTGAATTTAATTTTAATCAGTCTACAAGGCAGTCGAGCTGGAATCGTAGTGTCATTTATTCTTTTTTTAATTTGTTTTTATTCGCTTTTTATTCATAACAGAAAGTTAGTCAATTTGCTTATTTTTCTCATTTTAATTATTGTTGCTGTATATTCATTCATCTTCATCACAACCGAGCTAAATATTTCAGAATTGAATTTGTTAGCTTATCAAGAAGATATTCGTTCTGATGCACATCTTTCTTTTTTTAAAAATATGGATATACACAGATTTTTCTTCGGTTACCCTTATAATTATACTTTTGTTTCGGAATTGACCAGAACTTTTAACTCATTCTTAGATTTTTGGAATAATTTTGGATTAATTTCATTCATATTTTTTATGTGGTTTTTTATAAAACGAATTAGACTTGCTAATAGATTTTCCGTTCCATTTATATTTTTTATTCCTTTTTTATTTTACTCTTATTTTGAACGTTTGTGGGGCGGCACATTATGGGATATCTGGATTTTCATACTCTTATTTTATTCTTCCAAAAATGAAAATTATTATCAAAGAAATTATAAAACTTAGTTTTTACTGTCGTAGGCTATTTAGACAGTGGTATGTTCTAAGAAGTGTAAAATCACATAAAAATCATGTCTATGTAGGAGGTTATACTTGTTTAAGTAAAGAAACAATTTTGAATGAGAATCCTAATTTCAATGGAATGATTATTAAAGGTAGTGGCAGGGTCACTATTGGAAAAAATTTTCACTCAGGTTCAGATTGTCTTATAATTACCCAAATTCATAATTATGATTATGGAAAATCAATACCTTACGATGACACATTTATCTTAAAGGATGTGATTATAGGTGATAATGTTTGGTTTGGAGATCGGGTAATTATTTTAGGTGGAGTTTCAATTGGTGAAGGTGCTATTATTCAGGCAGGTTCAGTCGTTGTTCGGGATGTTCCTGATTTAGCAATAGTCGGAGGAAGTCCAGCAATGGTTTTTAAGTATCGGAATAAAGATCATTATTTTGAATTGAAGGAACAATCAAAATTCCATTGAATACAAATCGACTTACATATTTATATAACTTTTCAGTTATTATTCCACATAGAAATTCTATAAGTACACTTGAAAGAGCTATTTTAAGTATTCCTAATAATCCTGATATTCAGATAATTATAGTTGACAATAGTTTTATTCCTTTAAAAGTAGAAGATATAAGTATTGATAGAAGCTTCGAAATACTTTATTCAAATTATAATTTAGGAGCTGGTGGAGCTCGGAATTTAGGTGTAAGAAATGCTTTGGGTAAATGGCTTTTGTTTTTGGATTCCGATGATCATTTTGATTCTTCAGCCTTCAATGTTTTTTATAGTTACTTGCATAGTGATAATGAAGTTATATTTTGTAGTCAAGCTGCTTTTTCCTCAATGAATTCAAATTCAGATCGCGGCAATGAATATTTAAGACTTAACTTAGATTTTATTGACAAGAAAATTTCTGAAAATCAACTACGCTATCAATATGATGCTGTTTGCGGAAAAATGATTAGCAATGATTTAGTCAAAAAATATCGAATATTATTTGATGAGATTCCTTCTGGTAATGATGTTTTTTTCTCATTGTATGTTAGCTTTTACGCCACAAAAATTCATTGCGATTCCGCAATTGTTTATTGGGTTAATGAAATACCGAATTCTATCACTAAAAACAGAAGTTCAATCTTCCTTGAAAGTAGATTTAAAGTAGTTTTAAAGAAAAATAAATTTTTAAGAGAAAATGGCTTAAAAAATTATCAACTCTCTGTTTTTATTTATCTATATAAATCAATTTACCACCGTAAATTTTTAGCTTTTATCAGATTAATTATAAAATTTAGGCAAAACCCTTTTATTGGCTTTAGTAATTGGCCAATCACAGCATTTAGTCTATTGAAAAAAAATTTTCTTCATAAAAAGAATTGAATTAAAAACATTTGTAACGAAGAATAAATTCTCTTATACAAAGTAAAATTCAATTACTCTGTACATGAATCTTAAAATAACATTTAATTCTCTACTGTTGTAATACGATATTTTGCCTAGTGACTTAAAATCTCTCTGAATAAAATAAAGACTGAGTGTAAGTAGTTCTTAAATACAAACTAGGTATATTTCGGAAAAAACCGTCAAATATTTCGAGGCAAATTTAAAAATTCTGATACACCTAGAGTCAAATAGTGAAAGTCTACAATAAAAAGAAGCAGATTTGTTACGGTCATTAGTTTTAAACTTAGCAGCAACAAACATACTTTCATTAATTAGAAGAAGAAGCTTGCAAACATTAGAAGTAAACATCTACCTCTATTTAAACTACTTTAAAAAAGGAACCAACGATTAAGACATACGTATGACGATGTATCTTTGAGAAAAATAATGTTCAAAGATGTTCTTTATAAAAAAGTGGCAGGCAATTTTTTTGTAGCCTTTCAGCGATGTTACGAGAGCCTTTGGCTCAGCCAAATGGTATAAATAGTCTCTCGAGTATTTATCTATTTTGTAGATGATCGAAAATAATCAAGTTAGTCAGTTCAAATATAACCAATGAGGCATACCCGTTAGAACGCCTTCATCGAGCGCTCTACTCGGATATCTTGAGCAGATGTCTTGGAAGCTTAAATGTTTGAATAATTGTATCACCTCAGATAACTATCAGCCGAATAAATTTAATTAATTTCATCCCCATCAATCATTATATAATTCCAATTCTAACAAATATTTGATAAATAAGCATTAAACTTGAAAAGTTGAATCTAATCGATTCAAAAAGGAGGTACTTACATGGTCAATAGATTTTCACTAGAAGGTTTTGTATAAATTGTCAAGATTCCAGTTGATTTAATAAAATAATTTTATTATGTGTGGTATTTCTGGTATTGTAAAAGGTTCCCAACAAAATGTTAGTTTGGAAGAAATTAAGACTATTAATGATTTAATTCAACATCGTGGACCCGATGCAGAAGGGTTTTACATAGAAGGAAACATTGCTTTAGGTCACAGAAGATTGAGCATTTTAGACCTTTCCGAAGCAAGCAATCAGCCAATGCGTTATTGCGATGATTTGGTAATCACATACAATGGAGAAATCTTTAATTATCTTGAATTAAGAGATGAATTAAGTGCCCTTGGCCATGAATTTAAGACCTCTTCTGATACGGAAGTTGTATTGGCATCTTATCAAGAGTGGGGTATTGAGTGTCTTAAGAAATTTAATGGTATGTGGGCTTTTGCAATTATTGACAAAAAGGCGAGAAAGATTTTTTTATCAAGAGATAGGTTTGGAATTAAGCCCTTATATTTTTCAATGAATAGTGGAAATTTTGTATTTGGTTCCGAAATAAAGCAGTTATTAAAAAGCGATTATAACCTCGTAAATACCGAAGTTCTATTTGAATACATGTTATCTTCAATTCTGAATCACAGATCAGAGACTTTTTTTAAGGGCGTAAATAGCTTACTTCCAGGTCACTTTCTCATTTACGATTTACAAACTTCAGAATATTTTATTCAAAAGTATTACGAACTGAAAAAAAGAAATTATATAGCTGACTTCAATTTACTAAAGGCGTCTGGTTATTTAAGCGACATTTTGGAATCTTCAGTGAATCTAAGATTACGTTCCGATGTGTTGGTTGGAACCGCTCTGAGTGGTGGATTAGATTCATCGGTAATCTCTGCAGTTGCAAATTCAATTTACCGAAAAAATGCCCGCGAAAAATTTATAGCGATTCATGCGAAGTCTATTGATAGAGAAACAGATGAAAGCTCATATGCGAAGATTGTATCAAATCATTTAGATTTAGATCTACACACCGTAGAGCCATCAACTGAGGATTTTATCAATTTAATTGATGAAGTAGCATATACTCAAGAAGAGCCTTTTGGAACTCCTTCGATGTTTATGGGTTATAAAGTTTTTCAGAAGGCAAACCAGCTGGGTTGTAAAGTAATGCTTAATGGGCAAGGAGGAGATGAGATATTATTGGGATATGAGCGCTATATTGCTACAATGCTTTTTCGTTATAGTTTAATTAGATTAATTAGCAATTTGTTTCTTGCTAGTCGAAATGCTGGATTAGGATTTATAAACTCACTTCTATATTATTTTTATTTTTCCTCTTTTAGAATTAGGAAATTTTATCTGCTTCGAAGGTCTTTCCTGAAAAAAGATATTAAAGAAAAAAATAACTTTAATGAGTTAAGAAAATTGACTGAATTAAGTAATGATATTTCGAATTTTCAAATTCATGAAATTTGCTTCTCTCAACTCCCGCAGATTCTACGTAATGAAGACAGAAATTCTATGAGACACTCAATCGAAGCTCGTCTTCCATTTTTAGACCACAGGTTAGTGGAAGCAGCCATATCGTTTAAACCCGAATTCAAGATTTTTAGAGGTTGGACTAAGTACATTTTAAGGCTAATTATTCAAAAAAGATTACCAAATGAAATTGTATGGAGAAATTGGAAGTTGGGTTTTAATTCCCCAGACAGAACTTGGATAGGTTCGAATTCGGAAATGATGCTATTTGAGGTTACAAATTCAAATTTATTAAAAGAAATTACTGACTTTGAAAAACTTATTGACAAATATCAATCTCTTTCCTACAAAGATAAATGGCTTTATTATAATATTGCAGTTTGGGAAAGAGTGTTTAAAATTAGACTTAGATGAAAACGCTGAAAGTTGGGATAATTGATTATGGTGCAGGCAATATTGGATCTGTACTCAATTTGGTAAGGAAAGTAGGCGGCACTCCTCATTTAGTGAAAGAACCTGAGCAACTGATCACGGTAGAAAAATTAATATTGCCAGGTGTCGGCTCATTTGACAATGGAATGACCATGTTAAATGCCTCTGGAATGATACCCGCATTGCAAAATAAAGTTCTTATTGAGAATATTCCTATTCTTGGAATTTGTCTGGGTGCGCAACTATTTACGAGACGCAGTGAAGAGGGAGTTTTGCCTGGATTAGGATGGATTAAAGCCGACACAGTTAAATTTTGTTTTTCGGATAGCAGCCTTAAAATTCCGCATATGGGCTGGAATTATATAAATATTGTACACGATCATCCTATCTTCTCCGGAATGTATCCGGATCCAAAGTTTTATTTTGTCCATAAATATTATATGAAACCAGATAACGAAGATTCTATTTTAACATCAACAGTATATGGTTCAAGATTTACTTCCGGTATATATCAAAACAATATTATCGGTTTTCAGTTTCATCCTGAAAAAAGTCATAAATATGGTATGAAGATTATTGAGAATTTTTTAAGAATTTAAATGGTGCAAACTCGATTAATTCCTGTATTGTTATTAAAAGATGGTCAGCTATATAAGACTACTAAGTTTAAAGATCCAAAATATATTGGCGATCCTCGTAACGCAGTAAAAATCTTCAACGAGAAGGAAGTTGACGAACTTTGTCTTTTAGACATTTCTGCCACTCCTTTGAATCGAAGACCAAATTTTATGTTGTTAGAGGAGTTAGCTAATGAGTGTTTTATGCCTATTAGCTATGGCGGCGGTGTAAGAACTATTGAAGATATTAAGACTCTATTTTCGTTAGGCGTCGAGAAGGTTATTTTAAATAGTATCCTTTACTCTAATATTGAATTAGTTAGAAGTGCATCTGAAATTTTCGGAGATCAAAGTATTGTAGCATCATTGGATGTTAGGAAAAACCTCTGGGGGCAATATGAGTTAAGATCAAATTGTGGTAGTGTAAAACAAAATCGGAATATTTTTGAATTTATCAGTGAATTAGAAGATATTGGCATCGGTGAATTATTTTTGAACAGTATTGATCGAGATGGTACGATGCAAGGAATGGATTTAGATTTGGTTAGAAAGGTTGCGGATCACATAAAGGTGCCATTGGTAGCTTGTGGGGGCGTTGGTAGTTTGCAACATATTCAAGAAGTATATCAAAATACTGAGGTATCAGCAGTTGGTTTAGGAAGTTTCGTGGTGTATCATGGAAAGCATCGAGCAGTGTTAATTACATACCCAAATCAAGAAGTGATTAAACAAACCTTTAATGGATAAAAACTATAAACAGTGTACCCGTTGTATTATGGATACAACTGACCCAGATATTACATTTGATAACAATGGGGTTTGTAATCATTGTGAAAGATATGATACCTTATTGTCAATTCGAGTTTTCAGGGAGAACGAAGGTAAAATTGCACTGAACTCGCTCGTTGAGAATATTAAGAGAGATGGAAAAGGTAAAGAATACGACTGCGTTATCGGTGTAAGTGGCGGAGTTGATAGTACTTATGTGGCCTATTTAGCTCATAAGCTTGGATTGCGACCCCTTGCAATTCACTTTGACAATGGATGGAACTCTGAATTAGCAGTGAGTAACATCGAGAAAACATTGAATAAACTAGGTATAGATTTGTATACGTATGTTATAGATTGGGAGGAATTTAGGGACTTACAACTCTCATTCTTATTAGCAAGTACACCGGATGGAGAGATCCCTACGGATCATGCTATTAACGCTTTGCTTTTTGAGCAGGCATCGAAGCGAAATATTAAATATATAATAAATGGCATGAATTTTAAAACTGAGTCATTGAGTGTTCCAAAATGGTCATATGGGCATTCTGATTGGAAATATATTAAAAACATTCATTCTCAGTTTGGTAAAGTTAAACTTAAAAACTATCCACACTTTTCACTATTTGATACCTTTTATTTTCTCTTCTTTAAGAGAATTAAACTTATATCAATTTTGAACTACATTGATTATAATAAAGATGAAGTTATGGGTGTGCTTGAAAATGAGTTGGATTGGAAGTATTATGGAGGCAAACATTACGAATCAGTTTATACAAGGTTTTACCAAGCTTACATCTTACCTAAGAAATTCAATATTGA
>Ga0208361_1000119_pt1 | contig 30242 bp, 36 predicted proteins | sample LakMenEpi05Aug10_FD_150670 | JGI IMG/M metagenome (GOLD analysis project Ga0208361, IMG submission 150670) | Freshwater microbial communities from Lake Mendota, WI - 05AUG2010 deep hole epilimnion (SPAdes) | ecosystem: Environmental > Aquatic > Freshwater > Lake > Epilimnion/Euphotic zone ... | reverse complement strand
AGGTTGCCGCGAGTGCATTCGAGGATTAGCATTCCCTCGTACATGATCGTGTCAACCCTGCGGGCTGACGTCATGTTTGTGGAGTACCCTTTTCGCTGGCCTATCTCACCTATTCCGTACTGCATCCCGGAGTAAGTTATTGCCGGGTTCATGCCTTCTGTGATTACTGCGTATCTCTCGCTTCCAGAAGAGAATGTTCTTGGCGTGCTACCACCTTGAACGAGTAATGTGCAGAGTGATCCGACGATGCCGCATGTCATGGTTATAGTATTGGCAGTACTCTTGGCATGGTGATGTCGTCAAAGCCTGGGAGCCTGTATACGTATTTCCATGTGACCGTATAGTGAACTCTACCTTTGGGGTAGTGTCTTGGTGATATATGCCTGACCTGTCGCTGATGCAGCATTTCAAACGGCGCTGGGTATAGTGGCGGATTGGGGAGTGGGTATCCTATGGCTCCAATAGCATGTCCCTCTTGGACGAATTCTTGTATTGATGTGGGGGATTTTAGGATTGGGTGATGGCCCCATATTGGGTTCTTTACCCAGTCGTATTCCGCTCCACCATTTCCCGTCCTGGCAATTGTTTCTGAGTAGTCCAGTATGTTTGTTGGTGCCATGAAATACATACTGGCGACAGTGAAGTTAAATTTCTTCCCTGTCACTCCTTCACCATTGATTGATTGCGGTGACGAATGCCCGATTACCTGTACGTCGGTTACATTCCTTGGGTCTTGCGAGTGATTTGGCATCCACTGTGGCGACTCTGCTCCTGAGTCGTATTTTAGGCCGCAGCTTCTTCCGTCGTACATAAATGCATTGAAGATCGTGTTGACACGAGATCCGACTGAACTCTCGTCTTGACCTACAACTTCAATATCGAAGGTATACACTAGATTATGGAATGTCTTATATCCTCTGGCGCTTTTTTCGAAAGACACCTGAGATCCTAATGAGCATTCCCATGGCTCAAAATTGAATGATCCGTATGAACAGTACATCTAAACTGAAGCCTCCTCGATTGTCCTCTCTATGGACTTCAGTCTGTTGGACAGGTCTATAGAAAGCTGCGCGAGTGTACTGATGACGCTAACGAGAGATGCGGCAGCTTCGTCTGTGCTTGACTCTAATTCTGTTCTTCCGTCCGCAAACGATATCTGGCCTGACGCATTATTGAATGTCGTTGAAGCACCGCCAAGTGCGTTGGGGATTGGCTTTGGCATCTTGATTGACGCGATGCTGTCTCGCCACGCTTGCAGGAATTCCCCTTGGATCGGTGGTCCGTCCTGGCTGACTTTGCCTTTTTCGTAATCCTCTCGTATCTTGTCTCGGTACTTCTCGAAGCGAATGCGGCTGTCGCTTTTTTCTCGCTTGGGCGCGCTTGCCTTATCGCCTTGCGGCTGCTGTGCGTCAGGTTTGGCTGTTTTGAACTCCGGATCCATGGCTCTCCATGGACTCTGTGGTTCCATGCTCTGCTGCGAGCGAGGCTCTAGTAGGCCGGATTCGTCAAATTCTGTGTCACCAATTGGAGTTTGTGCGTTAAACTCGAACTTAGTGTCTTGCTGTGGCGCTTGCGCAGGTTGAACTGATGTGGGTTCAGTTATCTGTTGTGGCGATTGCACTTGTGCAGTTGGTGGCTGCTCATTGGTTGGTTGTAACTCTAGGGCTGCTTGAGTGATTTCAGGCTCAAAAACCACTTGGGTTGCTGATGCAGCCTGGGTAGGTATAGACTCTGGTGTTGGCTGCGGCGTTTGTGCAGCTTGTGTCGGCAGTAGAGGCGGATCTTGTGCAGCTATTGACTCTTGCTGATTAGTTGGTGCAGAGTACTCTGGAACAGGATCAGGCTCTTGTTCGCGACCGGCTTGCTCGAAAGGATCTGCTTCATCGGCAGGCGTGTCGCCAGACGCTACCCTTAGCGATGTGATCCTATCTTGGATCAGCTTCGTTATTGGGCTGTCTGGATTGGGTATGAGATTGTGCCGCTTGAGGTCTTCCAGGTGGTCCGCAAGTATGCGAGCCTCCGCTTCATCCCTGAGCTGCTGATCTGATTTTGACATATTACGGCGCGAAGTCTTGAGCGATTTGAACCAATCCGACAGTGCTGCTTGTTGCGTATGGCTTGATCTTCATCTTCAGCGGCACGTAAGTCTTCCCTGGGATGGTCGGCGTGTAGAATACGGTTCGAGACTTTGGGAATGTAAATCTCGTGTGCATGTTCGTCGTGTTAAAGTTAAGTTCCGTGTCGAGAGCTGTCGTGTTGAGAGTTAGGGATGCTCCCATTGCTTGGCATGTAAATGGCAATTGGAAATCTATTTCAATTGACCGACCCATTGACCTAACGCATGTTGGCGTCTGTTTGTTATTGAGCCTGTAGTCGACCATGTTGTTTACGACCATTGTGAATGAGTCGTATTCAATTTCCGCGTTATTTACCTCTAGTGACGATTCCCAGAATGCATATGGAGCGTATGCGTTAGTTGTTCCAAGTGCCGGTTCTGTGCCTGGCCAATCCCCGGCTGCATCTTCTTCTTGCGTGATGGTTTCTGATTTTGCGATTAGTTGCACGATCAGATCGATGAATTCGACGCTCTCTGAAGTTTTTCCTGACTTACCCCTGATTACAGCTTGCGCCACGACAGCGTCGGTGTACCTGAAGATTCCGTTTTCTCGGTAAACAATGACATCGAATTCTGGTAGTGTGTTTGATACGTAGTCGCTGCCTGTTGCGGCACCGAATATCCTTGGTATCCATCTGCTGAATTCAATGGGCGATGCCTGCATGGCGATAGCCCCTTGTGGGATATACGGCTTGTTTCTGACTGAAGTGAATAGCGGCTGGAGCGTGCCGTTGATGGCATTGCTCTCCTGTAGTCCTCTTTCCGATCCCAGTGTTTCGTATAGGAATTCATGCCGAAACGAACTTGCGTCGAATGTTCTCGGCGACGTGCCATCTTCAGTGAGGAGTTTACCTAGCGCGCCAATTGCTGCGCAGTTGCATTGTACTGTTGACATTATGGATTATCCCTTGACTCCCTAACTGTCGACATAATTCGCACGACAGTTACGCTATTGTTGTTTCTGGTCCAAGCCTCTGGGATGGCGAATTGGCCTGTTTCCATGCGGTTGTATGTGACGCATGTGTTGTCTATATTGATTCGCTTGTGATGAAAAATCCTGCGAAGCTGGTCTCTGAAGTGAGACTTTTGAGAGAGGTCATCGCTGTTCAGTGCGTGTGTTGACCTGACTATTGTTGTCACGTACTCAATGTCGTCGCGTTCGTTTGTTCCGGTTAGTTCGGTCTCGCCCGTTGGGGAGATTGTTATCCCCTCACTGAGTGGCTCGCTGTCGACGTAGTCTCTGACTCGAATCTCGTCATACGGGAATCCGGATAGATTGTCCGTTAGAAGCTCTTCTATCTTGTCAGCGACTTCTCTGTGTCTGTCTGCCAATTAACCGGCCCCTTCAGGAGAGTTCTGGTCGTTTTATCTTTCAGTGTTGCCGAGAGCCGGTACACGCTTGACTGATTGTCCTCGGCCCATTGTCGCTCTTGATCGGACAGTCTTAGGTGTGCTCCTGGAGACAACTCCACGGGCCTGCTAAGTGTCTTATTGCCACTCATAAGAACTAAAGCCAGTGACTCGACATCTGAGATGTTGTCAAACTCAATGTTAACAATCAGGTCTTCACTGCTGCTAATGCACCCGCTCACTCTCGAGCCTGTATTTTTAATGGCCCCGGTTTCTTGAACTAAGCTATCTAGTAGCACACTGTATCTCCGTTTGTGACTGAATTGCGCACTTGTCGGAAATTGCCGACATGATCTCTTCTAGTGCCACCTTGACTCTTGTGTCTTCAATGTGTTCCCGAATCACTCTGTTGGTGTTAGAGGAGATGTAGTTATTGGCCGTTATGGCGCATAGGCAGCAGAAGATCAGCCCCACCTTGACTGTGGAGACTATCACGAACTCTTTTCGAGTCACTACGTCTTCTTGCATTACTTGATTCTTTCCACGACCTTGACGGCGTTCTCAAGTGAAACGGCAATTCTCTCGTTGGCAAGTGAAGCCTTCTCTATGGAGGTTGACGTCTGCTCTATCGCGCGCACCATTGTCGTCATGCTCTGCAGTATCTCTCGCTGGGCCTCTACGACCTTTTCGCTCCTTGCGAAGTCGACAGCCTGCCTCTCGAGTTGCGGCGACACAATCGTGTACCAGATGATTAGCAGGCTAGCCACACCGAAGGCGTAAGGCCCGTATACGGTTGCTATGAGTTGTATGATGCGATTGTCTGATACATGCATGACAGATTCTTCTCTGTCCTCGTCATGACTAGAGTTTGGCATGGAAGTCTTCCATCTCATGGGTAGTGCTCAAGGTGTGGTACGCCCAGGGGATGGCGGGCGTTGGCATTACCGGCACGATCTGATGATTACTCGCACTGGAGCAGTAGCGACCTTCGTGGCTGCCTTAGTGACAGTGGCTGTTGCCTTGACCGCTGTCTTAACTGTCGCCTTAGCCGCTACTACTGGTACTTTAGCTACGCCGCGCACGCAACTACACGCCACTCGAGCGGTGTTTCGAATCGGCTGTCCACGAACCAGGACGGCACTGTCGCTCCATGGTGATGCGACTGAGAAGACCACTAATCCACTTGTTGCACTAGTAGCGTGCGATGCGTTGTCGCTGGCGATTGCATTGGGAGCTACAAAGGCAACGAAAAGGATCAATAGGGTCATGGTTGATACGATGTTTTTCATTTTGACTTTCCGTGATGTGTGTTTACAAGCCAGCGACAATTGCCCGGACGGCGTCCAGGTAGTCTGGCATGTTAGTTACTGTCTTTTCCTTCATGTGAGCATTGTTGCTTCTGCGCCAGGTGTCCCAGCCAGAGAAGCGGTCGCTGCGAACTAGGAGCGCATTGTCAATGGCTTTTGTGACCTCAGCCTGCGCTTGAGGCAGCCCAGGGCACTTACTAGCCTCGCACTGCTTCTTGATGGCATCTAGTGCCGAGTTAATGCTGATCTTAAGCGCCGCCCTGGTGGTTGGGTCGTTTACGCGATCAGCGCCTGCGCGACTAATGCCAATCATGTCGGCCCACTTTCCTGGGGCCGGTGGTGGCGGCTCAACGGGTGGTCCAGGTGTAATTGGCCTTCCGATGCTTACTGAGTGTTTTGCATATGAGATGCCAGCAGACTTGTCGGCAACTATGAGGATGAACTCATACACACCCTCTCTGGTTGTCGAGAAGAACAGTTGCTGATCCATCATCTCGCATCCAGCCTGGATCGCCGACAGTCCGTCAGGCTTGATCCAGATCAGGTTGTCACCTACTGAGCCGGTTGATGAAATGGCGGTTAGTTCGCCAGCCGGAACTTGCGTTGGTCCAGTGATTTTTGCCACTGGCTGCGCAATGGCGGTCGACGCCAGGAGCAGTACCGATAATATTGAGAGTCGAAACATATTAAGCACCCATATCCAAGTCTTTTAGGATCGCCTCTGCCAGGAAATTGTCACCAGGAACCCCCCACCCAAACCGAACGTCAAACCCTTCAGCGCCAGCGTCCTTAAGGACTTGCTTGAAGTAGTTCCTTAGGTCCTCGGCTGACCTAAAGGCAGGTCGCCCCTGTCGCAGCCATAGCTCCATTAAGCACGCCAGGAAACCAGCCCCTTGGGGTGTTGCCATGGAGGTTCCGCTGAGGGTTCTCCAGCCACTCCCGCTGTTCGAGAACGAGATGACATTCGACCCTGGGCAGGCCCAATCGATCTCTCGCCCGCCAGAGCTGAAGTTAGATATCTTTCCGCCCTCAGCGTAGGAGCCTGTACATAGGCAGTTTTCGTACTTAGCTGGCCAGCCAATCGTATTTGAGCCGTTATACCCTGCGTTGCCAGCGGCTGCCGTTACGATACAACCCTTAGACCAGGCGTAGTCAATAGCATCGTTGGTTGGCTTATACGATCCGCCACCACCAAGTGACATGCTGATGATGTGCGCGCCTTGATCAGCAGCCCACCTGATGCCCGCTGCAATGCCGTCAGAACCGCCTGAACCTCCGTTAGACAATACCTTGCCGACGATGAGGTCTGCATCAGGCGCTAAGCCAAGCGAGTTACCTGCAGTATCCCTGCGGCACATGACACTACCTATGCAGTGACTACCGTGGCCCGACCGTAGATCCTCAGTTGACTCGCCAGAGATGAACGACTTCTTGGCGATTGGCTCTGGCCCGAAGGCGTGCTTTGTGTATCCAGTGTCCAGTACGGCTACACGGATATCCTTGCCGGTGGCAACTTGCCATAGCTTCTCCTTGATCCAGTCGAACCGATGCCACGCATCTGGAACCGTACTGGCCTCATGGACGAAGAGTGGCCCAATTACATCGTCTGGGGGGAGCGATACAATTGGACCACCGAATTCAGGACCGTCATAAATGTCTTCCATGACAGAATGTTCCTTCACTCGCCATATAAGGCGAGCCTAAATCGAAAAAAACAGCAAAAAAGATAAGAACTAGCGACCTGCTAACTCTTTCGGCGACTCATGATCCACTGAATGATTGCGATCATGATTGGAATGTATGGAAGTGGGTTGAAGTTCGGGTCCGCAGTGTTGGCCGAGAACTCCAGCGACTCCAACTCCTTGATGGCGGCATCGATTTCAACTTCTGTGTCACTATCCTCCATAACCGAGAAGATAGGGCCCTTTTCGAGCAGGGCACCGATTTCGCCGACCGCAGCCCCGGCGAGCTTTAGTAATTGCCCGCGAGGCGGGTCTCCAGCGCGGACCAGGCGGATTGCTGCTAGGACGTGATCAATTGGTAGGCGAGCTTCGAAAGCGTACATAACTGTTCCTTGTGTGGTTTAGGGGACTACTTGAGCGAAGTGCTCTCTATTTATTCTCATTTGAAAAGATTTTTGTTTTGCCACTCCGTGTGAGTGTGGTATATGGCAAGGTTCTAGCGGTCAAAAATGGATCGCTTGAGGATTACGGCATTGATGGCCATTCTGATTGCCGTCTCCCCCCACGGGACGCCCATCTTCACAGCGGTCTTGTGGATCTTATGGATGATTTGCTCCTTTTGGTTCTTAACCTGATCTAGGGTCATTGCGTTCATGGCATCTTGTGTACCGGAGCAGCCGCATCCTTCCTTCTTCTTGATTAACACTCCAAATATCTTGGATAGATCGTCGCCTATGGAGCTGCCGCCAAGCTCCATAGATTCAATAGCCGCCTCGATCTTATCCTCTGGTAGTAGTGAGATATTGTGCTCATTGAGCCTCTTGGGTCTACTGCAGCTTAGGCATGCCTGACATGTATCCTGTTTTGCGTTGATTGCCTGCGAAGCAATTAACGACAAGATCTCGCAGTTGCCATCGGAGAGGTGCTCGCACTCAATTGGGGCATTGCTCATTTACTTGCTGGTTCTATAGCCATGGGGGTGGTCCCTGTGCCATCTCCAGGCCGTTTCGATTGTTTCTTTTATCGATGTGTATCTGGGGTTCCATGCTAATACTCTCCTGGCTAGCGCGCAGTCGGCTACTAACTGCGGAGGGTCTCCGGGTCTTCTTGGTGCGACTCTTGTTGGGATGTCATTGCCAGTTACGTCCTTGCATGCCGATATCACTTCTAGGACACTGTGCCCAGTGCCAGTTCCGAGGTTCAACTGAATGTGCTTACTGGGTTCAAGTACATTGATTGCATTTATGTGCGCTTCGGCTAAGTCGCTTACATGTACGTAGTCTCTAATGCATGTTCCGTCGTGAGTCTCGTAGTCGTCTCCTAGTATGTCTATATGGTCCAGTTGTCCTAGTGCGACTTTTAGTGCCAGTGGGATCAGGTGGCTTTCCGGCGAGTGGTCTTCTCCGATTCTTCCAGATTCACTTGCTCCAACTGCATTGAAATACCGAAGTGATGCTGCTGCGAATCCGTATGCGAGTGAGTAATCTGTCAGGGCCTGCTCTATTGCGAGCTTAGTGAATCCGTATGGGCTTTGAGGTGTCTTGCGTGTCGTCTCTGTTATTTTGCTTGAGCCTACTGTTCCATATACAGCGGCTGAACTGGATGAGACAATCATGCGGACGCCCGTCTCTCGCATTGCGTCCAGTAGGTTGAGTGTGAATGTGAGGTTGTTTGAGTAGTACCTTCCGGGGTCGGCCACTGACTCGCCAACGCTCGTTAAAGCCGCAAAGTGGATCACGGCTTCAATGTGGTTGTTCCTGAGTATCTTAGTGATCCTACCTTTGTCGCTTAAGCATCCTTTAGCTAAGATTCCTCGTGGTATGCTTTCTTTGTGTCCAGTGCAGAGGCTGTCATACACGGTTGTGTTGTGTCCGCAGTCTATTAGTCGCTCCACAGTGTGCGACCCAATGTATCCTGCGCCGCCAGTTACAAGGATGTTCATATGTCTGTCGAGAGATTAGAGTTTTGCCATTGCGCAGCAGTCCTCTAGGATTGCGAGTCTTGCCTTTCCGTGCATGCCGATTATGTGCTGCATCCATGAATCATGGCTGTATGACCCCCAGAATGTTGATGGCGCAATGTGATGGACATCTTCGAGGAGTATGTTATCGTTCGCTCTTGGTGATAATATCTTTGTCAGCGCCCCTTCTTCGTGAGGATACCGCCGAGCGTACTCTCTGTAGTTAAGTGATCTATCAATGACTTCTCGCATGTGTGGCTGAGTTCGCACTCCAAACCAGCATGTGTTTAGTAGTCCTTCGTAGAATCCTTGTATTTTGTATGCACCGCCGATTAAATCGAATCCATGTAGTGACCATATGTGAAGAGGTATTGGGTTTGTGAATACGATATCAGCATCTATCCACCATATGATTTTTTTTTCTGGATACATGTCCCATGTTTTTTGTATTGCGGATATTTTAGACCACTGTGGATCAGTGCCTGGTGGTGGGGGGAGCGACATCGCTTCATAAGTGTATCCAAAGTGTTCGCAATATTTCCTGTGGTTGTCTTTAATGCAGTCTGGCCAGAAGTTTCCATGAAAGTTAGATATCACTACAATCTCGTCTGGTGTATAGTAACCTCGTTTTAGTATGTACCAGTCTAGTCCGTCAGATGTCCTAAATAAGGCGAGGTTGTTTTTTTTTGTGAAATCCATTACGGCTTGTGATACTGCGAACCAAGTGCTCTTATCCTCGCTTAATCCCGTCCGGAAGTCGTCGCCAGCCAGTATCCCTCCGTCTGCCACTTTAGGCCACCATGCGTTCAGTTCTTGAGTGACGTGCCGGTAGCCATGGTTTGAGTCTAAGTATACACAGCCAACGCTACCGTCCTGGAATGATGATGATGCCAGTATACTATCATCTCGAATTATTCTGTGCCTCTCTGAGACCGATGCGAATATTTTATCAAAGTGCGATTGCGATACATTGCTGCCGTCTGGGTACTGGTGATCTGACTGAGATTTGTATGTGTCAATTCCAATGCACTCGCCTCCCCAGATTGACTTAACGTGATCTATGTGGTGGCCTTCAAATACACCGCACTCTACGTATGGTAGGGTTATATTGAGGTTCTTCATCATCCACGGTAGGTGCTCTCTATGTTCGTACCACGACATGTCTATTTCCTTATTGTTTCTATTTTGCCTGTTCTTCTATGTCTTCCACAGATCCTGCACTGTCAATTGCTATCCACTCTACATCTGGCAAGCATTCCTTAAGCTCATCCAGTGTCACTTCTGGGTGGTACAGTGCCGGTATTCTTCCTGACTCATAAGCTTCTCTTGAGACAAAGCCCCACCAATAATTAAATGCCCTGGCTGGGTTCTTCATTTGGGCCGCTGCTTCTATTGATATGTCGATACCATTCGCACCAATGTTGTTTCCGAAGTGTAAGAAGTGTACGCAGTCCTTACGGAATGCAGGGTTAGCCCGATACAGTATGCATTTATTGGGTATCTTTTCGTTTGAGGCATATTTTTCTGGGTTTGTAAAAAAGGCGACACCTTCTTCTTTACCGGAAATGTCAGACTTAAAGCCGTGCTGGCCTACGTACCACTTGTTAGGGCAGTATACTGCATTTCTTGCATCTTCATGGAACCTTCCCAGGTGGTGGTCAATATGGAATGAGTGTTCGAATGGTAGGTGCGAGCAGTGCTGGTAGATAGCAATCATTCCTGGCCTATTCACAGCAAAGCAGTGGGTTCTGTTTACGTTGTATGGCCTAAGTACGTGTTCGTTTATCCTCTTGGGCCGGTGCGAGTTGACGTGCATCAGTTGTCCGCCAAGGTACGCCTGCTGCCAGTGGTCTGGTAGGTTGTCGAGGAATATATTGGCTTGATCGAAATCATCATGGAACTGAGCGTCATCCTCGAATACAATGTAGGAGGATATTCTGTTGTTGAGGCAGTACTCGAGGATTTGCATGTGCGACCTGTAGCATCCCCACGCCCCGCCACCAGCCTTCCAGTTATCAGGTGGTGGGCACATCGTTCCGCTGATTGCTGGCCACACTTCAACTTCAGGCAGCCAATCGCATTTTGGCAGGCCATCCAGAAAGCTCTTGAGCCTCAATGGCCTGTCTTTGAGGCTTATGACGAAAGCTTTTTCGAGTGTCATTTTGTTTGGTGAGTTCAATTACTCGCTCCGCTATTGCAACTTCCCATTTTTGTTCTAGCCTTATTAATGGCTCTTTTGACGATTAACTCCGACACGAATCTGGAGAATGGTAGCCCTCTTTGGTGCGATGCCTCCTTTAGTCGATGGCAAATGTAATCCATCTGTTTTTCGCACATATCAGGCCCCCACCTATTCATTTTAGCTTCGAGATCTTGGCATGGCTTGCATCCATGTTGGTTTGGGATAGGGAACCATGATATGATCTTCTTGAGTTCCGTTCCAACCATGCCAGTTTCGCTGGTTGCCATGCTGCTGGTTGACATGCTATTAATCGGTTCGCTTGGTAGGTCCGGGTACTCATTCTTAATGTTGAGGTACTCGTCTGGCTCTATGTAGAAGAACTCGTCGTCAGGTACTGTCGATGACGATTGAAGTCTCTCTATGTATCCACTTGCCTTGCGGTCCTGTTTTGATGCAGCCAGTGACTTTCGGATCTTCATCATGGAGGTAGCTCCTCGTCACATTCTAGGCAGGTTACGTAGAAGTATTTTAGACACCCATCAAACATTGCGATGTAGTGTTCGGCTGTACCAGTCCCGCACCCAATAAAATCAAGCTCGACCCACATATCAAGAGTTCCGCCCGGAGGTATGGATATATTGGTGGAGTCTCTATTGAAGTTTATACCAGTTGGGTAGCCTCCAACGTAACCGTGAGACGCCGCAACCACATGGCCAAGCAAGCAATTTTGCTGCACTGGTGCAAACTCACAGTTGAAACTCGAAGGGTCAGACTCCCCTGCTCTACATGGCGGAGCACCTGCTTGGCAGTCCTCGCCATCTATTGGGTGTGTTGTCCATGTGCATAATCCATCGTTGAATATCGTCCAGGATATTCTGACTCTTGCTGGTATCTTATTACCATCACTATCTATAGTGGAGCAGGCTCTTTCGGGACTCATTGCAGGTGGTGGATCATTTGAGACTCCTCTAGGTGCTCGACAGATTGAGTCAAAAATAGGTCCGCAGAATTCGTTAGGGAAGGCAGTATATCCATCCCACGCAATGCAGCAATTACATGGCGCGGAACTAGAACTGGAACTAGAACTGGAGCTAGAACTGGAACTAGGGCTGGAACTAGGTCTGGAACTAGGGCTGGAACTAGAACTGGAACTAGAACTAGAACTGGAACTGGAACTGGAACTAGAACTGGAACTAGAACTGGAACTGGAACTGGAACTGGAACTAGAGCTAGAACTGGAACTGGAGCTAGAGCTACCGCAGCAGCAGAATCTTGTTGGCATCTTATAGAGTCGCCGCCATGATTAAATATTGCTTTGGCATGTTTTGTTAATTGCCAGCGCAGCACCTATTGAATGCCGTCCATTCTGGCACGCCACTAACGCCAACCGTCCTATGTGCCCACAAGTACACACCGCTAATGTCTTCATCATTGATGCACCCAGACGGATCTTTAACTAGGACTGCAGACCCAATCAAATGCGATGCTATTTGAGATGCCCTTGACACCATCAGGTTAACTCCACCTTCTGCCTGTGACACGACCAATCCCTCAATGGTTCCGTAGCTCTCTGCTGTTGGATAATACCATAGCGGCAGCGGGATCTGATTCAGCGGGGACATTACTTGCCCCCTGTGAGTTATGTCGCCTCCGCCAAGATGGCGATTGACTGCGTCAACCATTTGCTTTATGGCTTGAGTGTGTTGGTTACGAGCGGATTGAACATTAGCGTCGATGAATCCGTTGCCGCGCCAAGTATCGTTAGGTAGTTACTAGGTGCAAGATCGGCGATTGGTGCGATTGCACCAGCTGTAGCGCTGAGAATGTATGTCTCGCCGACAGTGAGTGTGGCACCGAGGTCTATCCTTGATCCAGGGAGTGCGTATATTACTGTCCCGCCAGATGTTGCTGGTGTTAGCGATATACCGACAACGACAGCTTTATCGATTCCGTCGTTGTTGTCGCACAGGAGTAACTGACCGCCTGATTCGTACAATGGCTGGCCCTGTGTTATCGTCGCACCGGCGACTCCAGAACCAAACGGTCCCTGGTTTTTGAGTTTAACATTTGCTGCTGTTTGTGATAGGTTCGCCATTTGGTGCTATTGTCAGTCGGACAATCCCTGTATTGAGCTGAAGTTGATTTTTCTTTTCGTTGTTTTATTTGAAATCGATACTGGTAGCGTGTAAGTGCTATCCATAAAGCCTATCTCAGGGTAGAAGACATCCCACCCATCATCCCTGTCTATGCACCTAACGACATAGTGGACAGTCTCACCAAACCCAGACCCCCTGTTCTCTAGGCCGTTGGATATGATCTTACTTATCCACGCCTGGCCCTCGCCCCATCCTCTCCAATCGCCTGAGTTTATTGAGTTGATTTCGTTTCTAAATTGGCTGTCACTGTACGACTTGAACTTGAAAATGTGAAAGACAGCCACTGCTACAGGTTCCATCAGTGGCAGTATTGGGAGTTTATTTCCGGATGTTCGTATTGGCGTCCCATTTGAGGTTTTCCAAGCAGGCAGCCATATCACTTCGGAGGACCGAGTGATGATGGCTGGCTTGTTGGAGATGTTAGGGGCGCTGAACGACATCTTCTGGCGGTCTTACTACTTGGCAGGTTTCTTGGTGGGTGACTTCTTCTTGTCATCCTTCTTCATTAGCCACGGTGGCATCTTGCCGCTTGGTTTGGTGGACTTGCCAGATGTTTTGCATGAAGACTTTTTCATTGCGATTCCTTTTGAGTGAATGATCTGCCTCTCTGTGTATTATTCCCGTTGCGAAAGATTTTCTTTTAAGACTTCCACATCAGGAAGATTACGCAGTCGGCATTGACTGTACCACTGAGCTTGATCTTTGCGTGGCCAACTGCAGCCACTTCAGCGATCTCGCTTGATGTAAGCGACACTGCACCAGCGGCTGCTACGTTTTTAGCTGCTGATAGCAGGTCTGTCTCTGGGAATGTTGCCGATGCGGACTGTGGAGGGTCACCAGCGACTGCTGTTATCTGAATTGCCTTTCCAATGACTGGGGAGCTTGTCGGTATGAGGAATGTCCCAAAGGCTCCGCTGCGCAGGTCGATTCTCCCGCTGACGGACTCTCCGTTCTTAAATGAAATGGGGATCACTTGATGCGTTCTTTCTGTGTACGACATGTTAGTCTTCCGTTGGTAAGTTGGTTGCGTCTGATTTGTATATTTGCCAAGATGGAGATCCAGCATCCATCGCATGGTCTCCTACCCGCCTGTCCCTGCTCATTGCTTCTCTTAGGCTCTTCTTGGCCATCTCTGAAGCAATGACGGATTTAGCGTGATCGTGATTCTTGGTGTACTGGTAGAATGCCTCGTCCTCGAGTGCTTCGAGCATTACGCTAGCTTCAATGTCGATTGGCGAGCTTATCGCGTATCCTCTAGCTGATATTGTCTCTGGCAACGCCTCTGAGAGTGTAAGTGTCGTTGCTGTGGGTGCTGCGATAATGAATGACTGGAAGTCCCAGTTGTCTGAGTCAAGGTCCGTTGGTGTTGTGGAGTTACTCGAGACTCGAATGATGCACCCAACAAGTCTCTTGTGAAACGCAGCGCCAGCACTCGTGACTGTATCTGAGTTTGCCGATCCAGCTAGATTGCTTCCTGTGACGGAATGTATGGATGGCGTTATCGGGAGGACTGATGCGCTAACCTCGATTGTTTCCTCTTCGGTCGGCGCTGGATGCAGGATGAATTCGCACCCGCCAAACTTGCCGCCATGGTTTTGCCATGAGAAGCATCTTGAGTGTCCATTGATCGTGCTGGAGAATGTTGATGCATTGAACTCAGCGAATGGAATTGATGTCAGCGGTCTGTTGTTCGTTATATTGTGCGCGTACTCTATTTTTAGCACTTCCCTGCCGAATGTGTATGCGCGGCGTCTCCAGGTGGCATCGCCTTCGTAGTCCGACATCATGGCGCTGTCTGGCTCGAGCGTTGCTGTCGTGTTGGACAGTCTTCTGTGTACCTTGTAGAAGTTGCCTCCGATAAGGATTTCACCCATTGCAGCGTCTGCTGGCCAGTTGTCTCCGTCGGTGATTGTGACTAGTCGTTCGCTTGCGCCGCCAGTGCGGTCGTATTCGATAGTCATGGACCTTTCGGCTGACGTTGTGAATCGCGTTTGTGCCTTGTAGTAGTTCCATCCGTGCTTTGTGTGTAGAGACCTAATTGCAGACTGGATAGCCTTGACGATTCTTGCGTTGTGTCTCTCTGACGGGGTGCCACCCGTCCTGAGGGTCATTGAGTGAACCATGTCTTGCAGTGTCAGCACTTCATGTCCTGCTAATCCGCCCCATGATGGCATCCATGGATTGCTTGGAGGCGATATGGTGCTTGTGCTTTGCTTAAATCGCCAGTCCTTGCTTGCGATCTGCTTTTTGGCTAGCGTGACTGTTGAGGCAGTGCCCTGCTTCGTGTAAGTGCCTAGCGGTGAGGCGACTGTTGGACCTAAGAAAAAAGTCAGGCCGTCCCATTCGATAACCCACCTATCAGTTCCATCTGGCACGTCCGAGCGAAACAGGACGCAATCCTTCGTTGCTACAGTCCATGCCCATAGCCGAGTATTCCCGCTGCCAGATACGGCAATCCCGATATCGGCTGTATATACGTCTGGAGTTACACCGCTGCCAGTCACTGCAAACCGATTGAATGAATCAATCATCGTTGCGGTGTCGTACTGCTCAGTAAGCGCGCCCTGCGCCAAGTCGATAACGACATGGTTATTGTCTGAGGTAGTTGGATTGCTAGCACCTAGGAATACCCACCACTTAGTATATTCAGTGTCATCTAGCGTGATTGTGAATGTGCCTAGTTGCGATACGCTTTCCGTAGCAGCAATTCCGTAATCCGCATAGTGACTAAATGGAATCGAAGTATCGGCTGGAATAGCCCTGGCTGTGCTGCCTGTTGGTGCTGAGAATATGATAGTGTGAAGCATTATTCGTTTGCCACCGTCAGATTGTTGGAGTTGTCGATGCTGATACGCGCAAAAGAGCCGTTGGGCTTTCGGACTAATAGTCCGTGCGTCTTCGTATCACCCCAGATGCGCCCACCCGCTGTCGTAAGGTAAGGAAGTGTTGCTGGCCATTGGACCTTATTGCGCCCCATAAAAGCCAGTAGGTTGACCGTCTGCGATTTATCCTTTACTCCGACCAGTCGTAGCCTGACTTCTGAAGTATTGTTTTGGTTGAACCCGTCGAAAACCAAAAACTTCTGACTGGAGTTCAATAGCGATTGCGTGACAGTTAGGGCTGAGAATCCTGGAGATGGACCTGTTACCCTTACTTCAACACTCTTGGGTGTGTTGGTCGAACCGATCAAAAGGTAGAGCGATAGTAGCTCCAGATCGGTAGGCTCGATGATGATATCGACCGTGCCGCTATCGACATTGAATCCCGAGTTATAGGTGATTGTCGTGCCGGAAGAGTTGTTTGAGAACAGGTTGGGCAAGCCACTAATCGAGCCGTCAGTGTGCGACGATGTGACTGTATATTTTTGATCAGCCAGATAGAGCACGTTTTCTAGGTGTCGAATAAAGCCCGTTTTTCCACCACTTGTCCCAGCGTCAACCAGGTAGAGGCTATTCGGATTGTGCATGTACGCGGTGGTTGGATCAATTTGCCCAATAATGTTAACGTGACCTAGCTTCACGCTGGCCATTGAGTCTGGACCTGGCCTATTTAGTGAACCATTGTTGGCCCAAGCCTTTTTGTTAGTTCGATAGGTTGGCAGTGAGTCATTACCCTTATCCAGATCGACCGTATGAAAGTTAAAATCAACGTCTGCGCCGTTCAAGGTTGTCAATGGCAGATCGTACTCAGCGGAAGACAGCACGTTACCAGTCTGCTGGAATCCAGAGAGCCTGCCAGAAGTCCAGGTGTCAATCAGACACGCCTGCTTGCAGCCGATGGACGTGAAGTTTTCAAAGTGATTCGCAGTCGCTAAACACGGCAGAAAGACCTTTAGCGAAGTCATGTTCTGATTAGACCGCAACCGAAATGCTTGGTTTGACCCACCTGGCAGAGATTCGGCTTTGAAGGCTGGTACTAGGCTCTGTGTGGTATCGAGCGAATAACCAGCATTGGCTATCGCCTCATTGATTCGATCTATAATGCTGCCGGACATCGTGATCCTGAACGACAGTATGCTCGATGCTCCCCACTTTATAGTGAAGAATCGCCGCACGTTTGCGGCTACCGCATAGCTATTTGAACTGGCCATTGTGTAGGTGGTTGGTGACGTTCCGCTATCTGTTGTGGAACTCGACACGAGGAACCCACCTGAACTTGCATGACCATAGGCTGCTGCTGGGTACGACTGATAAGGCTCCTCTAGGCTTGCCATCAACGATCTGTTAAGGTAGATGCCTTTGACGTTATTACATTTGACGTAGTGCATTTCCCCAAAACCAGTTGGGAAGCCTACCTTTGGATCACCTGGGTAGTCATTCGAGCAATCAACAGAGATACCGAAGTGCCCCCCATTGGTGTCTCGTGTCGCCGTTTCGCTTCCAATCAGTGCGATATCTCGAATCTCACCGCTTTGTATCAGGTTGTAGAAGTAGCAGTATTTGATCAAAGATGGCGGACAGTAGTATGGGTCTGTTCGATTGCTGTAGACAGCGTTGCGACATTCGAGAGCGCCGCCACGAATGGTAACGCCCTCTGAGAATATGCGGATCATGTCGACCGCTGCCGAACCACTATAGAGGCAGCCTACAGTACCGTTAGTGATTCTCTTGGATAAGTTAGCTTCACCCTTGAGAAACACGTTCTTAGGTTTGGCTATTGTCAGTGTACTTAGTACGCAATAGCACCCATCGATATAAGCATCGTACTCGGAGTCAAATAAGTATTGGACTATCGCCGTCGCATCAACTGCCGAGGAGTAGTTGAGTGTGCTTAGCTGCCTGGAAGCGCCGAGGTTCTGCGGAGTTACCCAATTGTTAGTCGGAGCGATCTTCCACAACTTGTAAGTGGCCCCGCTACCAAGTTTGATAATGTCCTTACCGTTGGAAATGTCTTCAGCGTCTGGGTAGCTAACCGTCTCGCCCTCAGTCATGCCGTCCGGCGTGCCGTTCTCGAAGTTCTTATAGAACGTAAGTGGGGAGCCTCCTACCGTTGCACCCTGAATACGAAAATCGCGATAGTGCGTGATCGTCCCGCTATAGTACGCACCAAATACAATCTTTTGGGCAGACGTAATCGTAAACTCTGTTTTGACTCGAACCGTTACCAAGTACCATACGTTTTTCGCTAGATTCTCCTGGTCTTGAAACGTGCCGTCTTCCGTTTCAACAGAAACGACTTCAATCTTGGCTGTAGATACGTTGAATCTGATGAAACCGCTGGAAGTACGAAAACCAAAAATCTGGTCATGCAAATACACGTCACCCGCTGCACCTGTTAAGGAAGAACTAGAGTCAATCCTACACCAGGCTTGAATTACCGCGCCAACTGGTAGTGTCACAGTTCCGCCTAGCGTGCTGCCTGCGATCTCTACACGGTTCCCTGTGTAACTGCCGCCTGAACTGCCAGCGACTCGTAGATACTTACCGACCGTGTTGCGCAATAGACGGAAGTTACAGCCGCGATCTCGAACGTACGCCTCAGTATTCAATGGAACATCTAGCCCGAGAGCGTCTACAGTGGCGACTTGCTGGACCGCGCCAATCAGTTCTGGCTCTAATTCCACCGAGTCAAACAGATCGCCCAGCCGTTCTTCTACGACGGCTTCAGCAATGGGTCTTGGGTTTGGAATGACTGTCATAGCGTCACCCCCGAGCGAGCCGCTAACCAAGATTCTACGGCGGTCAGATCATCACCCGCCAGAATCTCTGTGAACAAGAGTAGTGCGTAGATGTTACCAGTCAGCGTTCTGATACCGTCAGAAGTCCTGCCGGATATTCGTACATTCGCATTCCCCCATGTGCCCGCGCCTTGGCTCGATGTCGTGGCTGTGCCGTTGACTCCGTTTATCCTGGTTTGCAATAAAGCAGAAGACCTACGAAAAAAGCCAGTAACAATTTCGGTATAGGGTTGTGCGGAAACGTTTTGTGGTGAAGTCTGCCGTGTCGTGCCGACATTCGATCCCGCAACAATCGCTGGAGCTGTATTGTACTGCATGGAGAACCCAGGATTGACAGAACCATTATTTTGATTGATCAGCATTATATCCGTACCCGCCTCTCGACGAACAGCAGCACAGATAGTCATGGCATTCAGCGAACTCATATCCAGCGTGCTATCTAACCTCTTGCCAGTGAACACGAGATACTTTAGCCCACCCGCTTCGGTGTATGTCGGAGCATTAGTAGCTTCGGTGAATAGCGTTGCGTTCGCTGTTTTGTCGCGCCAAGCCTTTACTGTTTGACCTGAAGCCGTAACCGCTGTAGTTGCCGCAGTATCAGTAAATAGCGTCGACATATCGGAAGCGTCCAGGCAAAGCCGACACGAGGCTATATTGAGAGGGGACCACTCCTCCTCGCCGCCAGGTATGTTCATGATAATGTTGGATACACTCATTGTTTTACTGGCCTTCCGTGCTTCTTTTCCACATAGGACTTCAGCTCTTGCTTGGTCATAGACCCAGCTTCGCCAGTCTTCGTGTAGTGATCCATCATTCTCTTTGTGACTTTTGGGTTGAGTGCTTTTTGCTTAGGTATCTTGTTTGGATCCGGCGCGACGTACAGTCCCGGCATGTCGCAGCCCTTGCCTGACTTCTGAAGCCTGCGCTTCATCTCGGATAAGCCCTCTCCGGGCTTGAAGAATGCGTCAGGGTTCCCGCCTTTGTCGTCGTCGAGTTGTCCGATGTAAACGTCATTCGCCCCTACGGTGTAGCCGCGCTTCCTCGCCTGGGATGCTATGTGATTAGTCCAGTTGACGTCGCCTTCCAGTTGGTCAAGCAGTGTTCCCCTGCCAGCATGGAACTGCGTATCGCTCCTGTGTCCAGGCGGCTTACGGCTCTCAAGCATATCTTGGCATTTGCTCATGAACTTTTTAGCTAGAGACTCAGGCAGTGGCGGGAAGTAGACCTTTTGTCCGTCAACAATATTGACGCTGTACTTCGTGCCGTTAATCGTCATGAAAAACATCTGGGGGTTCCTATTCGTAGAAGCCTGTATCTTCTTCCATGTCTTCATCTGGAGCCGGATTAAATCCATCCAGCTGCTCAGGTGCAACACCGATACCTTCAACCATCATCTTGTGAGCCTTCTCTGCGTTGTTAAGCTGTAGCTTGCCAATGGCAGCCATCTGCTTCGCCTTGGCCATCTCTCGATCTTCTTGCATCGCAGCGATCTCTTCCTCAGATGGCCCTTGTTGCTGCTGTTGCACAGGTGGGTACTCCCAGGAACTGGTATCCTGGTCGATGGACTTGCCGATAGCACGAATCAAGCTGTTGAGAGGTTCTGTATTGCCAGTTGTTCCTGCGTACCATTGTGCCACTGGCAGCATGAAGGCCGACATTTGTTGCATGTTCTGAGCCTCTCTGGCCTTATTTGGTCGTCGGGTGGACCCAGCTTCGATCATGATGGTCATCTCGCGGAAGTACACATCAGGGTCCGCCTTGGTGATTAGTTCGGTCCACAGTTCTGACCCGAATGGGCCAAGAAGAGGCTTAAGAGTCGGGCCTTCTACGGAGTAACCAGCAGCGATGCGCTCGACGTTCGCGATGTCTGACTGCCACTCCTCCACTCTGGAAGCCATAAACTCCGGTCTTACTGCGACAGCCTCGCCCTTGATATTCGCGTCTGCTGCCGTTCTTGTAACCTTACCCCCAGGATTCAGGCCGTACATTAGGTCGGTTAATCCTACGGCCTTATCGAAGCTGGCGCTCATGATCTCAACCATGCGCCAGACATCCATATTTAGCGGCTGCCTCTTAACACTGGAGATGAATTGGTCTATGGCCTCTCCAGCTGATGGATTGAGCGAGATGACCTCATGCCTCAGGCTGAGGATCTTAGAGACTGTGTCGCTATCCAGGACGTTACTGATGGCTATCTTGTCCAGGCTGTCCCTGTACGCCTTCTCTGCAATGGAGCAGAGGATTAAATTCATGATGGTCAACTGGCCAAGTCCAGCGCTGACTGTGGCGATAGGCCAGCATGTCTGCGGGTTATCCCAGAAGTCCAGGAGGCACACGGGCCATCTGCCATCCCTGTAGTACGGGATCGGCCAATCCATTCTCGCCTTGAGTTGCGAAAGCTCGATAGTAGAGGCTTCATCGTTTCTCAGGTTCAGTAATTCATTGACACCTGGACATACACAGAGGTAAGCTTCATCTCCTACCTCATCCTCAAACGCCTGATGCCATTCCTGCGCGCCTGAGCCATTGAATCGCGTCCCAACGCCACATAGGCTGAATATCTCGTACCAGACAGTCAAGTCATTGACATTCCTGGGGGCCTTATTCATCTTGCTGACTTCAGCGCCCATTCGAGAGGCTACCGATGCGCCTTTGCCCTTAAGGCTGTTGCGAGGCCAGTTGAACCGTCTCTCGACTTCCCAGTGCGGATCGCAATGCTTGATGGCAACCCACTTGCATCCAGAGAGATCCCCTTGTTTGCAATTGGGGTCAATGAACAGGTCGTCGACATTGATCCTGAAGCCACCTGTAAGCTCGTAGTTGGCTCCATGGGGCTTGTACGTGTCAATCTTGATCACTCCACGCCCCTTAATCAGGGCATCAAGGATCGCAAGCCTGCTCTGAGCCTTCAGGCCGCCTCCAGGCTGCTCTCGCTGGGAGTAATTGAGATATCGCTCCATGATCTTGCATGTAGCGTCATTGATGGCCCTGGTTTGTGCCTGCTCCATAAGGAACTGTTGTGCCATTGGCGCAGCTTCGGGCGATTGCAGGTCTATGCCCCTTAGCGCCAGTGGCACAGAAGGGTCAATGTCCAGCGCGGAATACATTGAAGCGTACCGTCCCGCATCGGCCCACATAAGGGACGGGCCAACAATGGACGTAAGCTCGAAGGTTTTGTTAAGGGTCAATCGAAACTGAGGCGCAGGTAATCCACCAAGAAACCTGGATCGAAATGAATCGTTCCACATTGCGTCCATGGAGCCGGTAAAGAAGGTCTGGCAGATCTCAGCAGTCTTGCTGAATGGTGCCTTAGCTTCTTCTGCGGCCTTGATGGCAGCGGACCAGATTTTTGGTAGAGCGCCTAGATCGACTTGCATTAGACTTCGACTTTCTTGCCCTGCAGCGCCTTGATTCGTTTTTCAATGTACTGCTTCGCTAGTGGGGCAGGCTCCCAACAACCTTTGCGAGATGCTGCAGTGCTGATATTCCCTCGAGAGTCAAACACTCTTCGGTCGCCGATATGGAATACGCCGTCTTGATACATGGCGGACCCATCGGTGTCTGGGAAGAAATTGATGTCAGCTTGGCCTTGATCCCACCCCTTGTGGATGATTCCGTTGAGCGGAGTTGCGTTTGGGTCAACGCGGCCACCTGGCCAGTAGAGGACGGGGATTCCGGTTTCTGGTACTTCGGAGTAGTGATCTGGCTGTGTTTCTGGGGTCATGTTCTTTCCGTTAGTAAAAGGTTCCTATTGAGACTGTTGGTCTCTCCGTGTTTTGCCCAAACTTTTTCATGTATCGCTGATACGCTGGGCTCGCATCCTCGATGGTTGGCTTGATAAAGAAGTAATACGGTTTCGATCCTGCAAAGTATCCGAGCGCGTCAGCTACGTCGCTTGGCTGCCCGTCCGCTTTGCGTTCATCGACAGCTTCTTTTTGAATCACTTTCTTCTTCAGTTTGGTTAGCTGGACGCAAAGGTTTGGGCATCTGTGTGTCACGATCCTTAACCTGGGAAGCCCTTTTTGATTCGGATGCATCCAGCCGTTGATAATCATTTGCCTACCGCCGACATCATCGCTGCCAGGGCGGAACCTGTGTTTCGTTGAGAAGCATGTTAGGCCAGCTAGCAAGAAGGCCCTTTCGTACTCATCTACAATCCGGCACCCAAAACCCATCGGCGTCTGTCGGGATGCCCTATGGTCAATAATGAACTTGAAGAATTTCTCATCCTGAGCCTCTCGCTTGATCAACTGAGCGAGCTGAACCGCATCAGCTCTTCCCGGATAAAATTCTTGATACGGGACGAAGTATTCACCAAACTCCGGTGGAGGGACTGCACACAAAAGAGCAGCGGGTGCAGAAGTTCCTGGATCGACGATAAGGTATTTAGTCCATGTATTAGGAGGAAGCCCATCACGAGAACGAAGAGTCCGACTAACCACATCTTCACGATCCTCATCATCAATAATTGCTGAGTGAACATACTTATCAAACAGTGGGTACATCCTAAGGTTTGCAGAGACAAATAGTCCCTTGTCTCGAGCCATCGCTTCTTCTGGTGTCGAGCACCCCGCAAGAAACTCGGCTATCGCCTTCCGGCCTAAATGCCTGTTGCCAGACATTGTTAGCATGACCTTGCGGGCGATGTGGTGATTACCGGCCTCGATCTCCCGGTCAATCATGTCCACGTATTTCTTCAAGTCCTCGCTGTCCTCGTCAGGCCATGACGACCACATGAGCCGTCCATCCCTATCGAGCAGTCGAGCCTTGGCTTCATCCACATACCCGTCGATATAGCACCGCTCGTCAATCCATATTTCATCAACCGGATCTCCAGGCTGCGGTGCGCCACGACTTGAAAATGCGAATATCTCTGCAAGGTCTTCTCCGGTCGACGGGTCCTTGATAATGACCTTATTGAAGATGTTCTCGCTCTTAACATTCCATGAGATACTCTTAATGAATCTCTTGGGTATCAGAGGCGGACTATCCTTCGGCTTAAGCCCCTTGTCTTTGTCTGGGTCGTATGCTCTTAGCTCTTTAGTCAGTGGGTCGGTGACGACCTTGAATAGTCCTGACTTGAAGAGAACTCTGTGTATTGTTCTTCCTATGGCGGATTCGTCGAATGCCACGATATACATTCGCAGGCATCTACCCTTCTGCCACGGCTCTCTGAGGTCAACTGTCCGTCCGTCTGCTAGTGTTACTGGCGTGTCCGTCGCTATCGCAGCGAACACATGAGCTAGTACAACTGTTTTTCCCGCGCGGTTCCCGCCTTGGCAGCAAGTATACTTGGCCCTTGGCATGTCATATAAAGGCTCTTGCTTGTCGGTTGGCCTGAATATCCTGATGGCCATCCTGGATCGCTCGACGAGTTCTACGGCTGCTGCTGCTTCTACTGCAGTGAAGTTCAGCCCTGCCATTATTCCTCCGTGTACTCGTCAGCTTTGGGGTCGTATTCAGTATCTTCCCCTGTATTATTCTCTTCTGGAAATTTTTCTATTTCCGAATACTCGGCATCGATAATGACGCCGCCCTTTTCGAGGATCTCAGTGACAAGTGACGGGTCGGCTTTGATGCACGCCAGAAACACTTTCCTTCTTATGCCTCTGTCTGATACGGCTTGCGCGATGACTGCCGTTTGCAGTGCTGGGTCTTCCGAGAACGCCTTGAGTGCGATATTAGCGAGGATTGACTCTAGATCCGCTTCATCCAGTGATCCAACATCGAGTTGCTTATCAGCGTCAGCGGCCTTGGCGTGTCGCGAGATCAGGTCAAACCAGTCCTTTCGGAGGTTGAGGCTTGGCTCGTAGAATTCCTTCTCCTCGATGGATAGGCCATTGCCGAGAGCTTTTTGGAACTCTTCATGCATCAGCTTGGCAAAGCCTTCATGCCCGCCAACTTCGGCAAAAAAAGAGGACATGACCATTGGCATGGCCTGTCCGTCTTTGCCTTTATCTTTTAGTGCTGCTAGAAGCTTCGTTGCAGCGCGGGTGCGGACCCTGCTTTCGGATCTGGTGATTATGCCTTTGGCTTGGTCGTTGTGATCCATAATACAATCTCGGCACAGTCCACTTGTTAGTTCGGCATTCCTGAAGACAAAGCCGCACGTCATGCAGTGCGAGTGCTGTTTATCTACCTTGGGCCAAACCATGTTTCTTCCAGAAAAAAAGGCGGGCAGCAACGAGCCACCCGCCCTCTAGCGGCTTTCGTTACCGATTTAGCCGCCATCCCCAGATTGTGTGATTAGCTGTTGCCCTTCATGCCCTGCATTTTCAGCGGGCTTGACGACAGAGAGCCAATCGGTTCTGTTCCGACCTTATTTGGGAAGCCAGATGGCCGTGGAATCACGTTCTGGACCTTTCCCTTAGACAGGGCGACTTTCGCGTCTGCACGATTGGAATCGTTCAGCTTCGCGCCGCCCAGGTTCATTTTTCCATTAGCCATGAGGTACTTCCTTGTTGTTAGGCTGCGACGAGTTCGTAAGTAATTAGCGCATGAACTGCAGTTGCGCCAGTCAAGTCACCACCATCCTTAATGATGGTGATTGCAGTGTTTGCGTCACATGCAGCAAAGCTCGCGCCGTCAGCCAGGACTAGGCCGTTGGTGGCTGTTCCAATTCGCAGCACTACACTGCGACCCAGACCGGCAATCTTAGCGTCCATGAGCGATACGGGTGACGAGGATTGCGTTCCACGCACCAGTATCCCAGTGATTCCTGCGGTTGTTCCGCCGACCGCAATCAATGACAGGTCGTGCAGTCTGTATTTATATCCAGGTACTGCTGGTAGCAGTGTTGCGCCAGCATTGACATTTGCAGTGGTCGTCTCGACCCTAGCAGTCTGGACTACACCAGCAGCGGCTGCTGGTCGTGCTGTACTGAAGTCGCACGAGACGTCCGATAGCACATTGTTGGCCACTGCTTCGAGAGCCACGATGTTTCCTGCTGTTCCAGCCACCAGCTTGCCGCTGGTGCCGCACACGAGGTTTGCGCCTTTAGATACGGTCGCACCGCCAAGTCCTTCAATGCGGCTGGCCTTGGTGATGATCAGGAATAGCTCGTCGTCTGCAACGTCGGATGTTAGGAATGGATCGACGATGCCGCATGGGGCAGTGCCCGTGGTGCATTGAACGACATCGGTGTCCATGCGAGTTCCGGAGGTGTCAGGTGTTACCAGAGACCCTGGCTTCAGCGCACCACCGCTCGTATTCTTAACCCACTTGGTCTTAACTCGGCCACTATTCAAGACATAGAATATGTCGTTGGCTGAGTCATAACGCATTGCGACATCATCGCGCTCGTCACCAAGCAAGCCTGGTTCTTGAGCGGAGTCAGCCGCCGCTACTTTCTGCCCGAGGGCATATCTTCCGTGAAAACTAGACATTTTGTATATTGCTCCTTGATTGACTGGTTATGCTGCGTAGTAAGCGCCGGTGTACTTGGGCTGATGGACATAGTTGCCCAAGAAGCCTACTAGGAATTGACTCAACTGGCTTTCTGTGGACCAATCAGTGTCAGTGAAGAACAGGTCGCTGTGTACTGAGTACAGGGCTGACGTTGATGGGTTGATCGCAAAGCCTTGACCTGCTGGGCAGTCAAAGTCGCTGGTGATCAAGGATCCACCGTAAGTCAGCGTGTCAGGGAAGCCTAGATTAGAGGCGTAATCGCTAACGCGAGTTCGCTCTCGTTCTTCCAGTCTGTCCTCGACGGCGCTGTACAATTCTTGCGACAGCAACTGAACGACAGGAGCAGCGCCTTCGCCACCAGTGTGACGGATTGACTGAGTCATTCGTCGCATCGCTTTCAAGCAGTTAGCTGCCCATCCTGTCGATGCGCCGATGCTGGCCGAGACGTTCATGATCTTGGGACTGTTGTAGTCATAATCGCTGGAGCCAGAACCAAGTGGCCAGTCAGTAAGTAGCGCGGCGCATGGACGGCCTGATCCAATATTGTTGGACCATGTCCCGCCAATGGCTCCAAGAGCGATTGACAGTCCACCGTAGGTGGTTCCTGCGGTTGGCTTCATGATCCACTCAGTGGATGGTGAGCCAGGCGTGTCACCCTTCAAGAAGCTCTTGATCCCAGTCATGTACTGAGAGTTTGCTCCACTGTTGTCGATGTAGAACTGGCCGTTCAACTTGCGAGTCATCGCTCGAACCAAGCGGTCCATCTTCTTGCCAGCTTCGTCAACGATTGCTTGAGGCGAATCGCTGTTGATCATTTGGAATCGACGACGCATAGTGTCGGTTGACTCTAGTTCGGCGTGCGAAATTCGCAGTTGCTCGTAAACTTGGGTTTCGTCCCATACGTGACGGTCGCTGCCAGTGATGGCACGAACCTTTGGCTCGCGTACTTCGATGTCCCAGACCATTTCTGGAGCCTTCATGTTCAGGATAACATTACCCTGGATTTCCATGAGCTTCAGCAAAAGGCGATTTCGGATGGTGTGATCGGTGGCTTCCTTAAAGTAGGCTGGCACCGTTACTTTGAGCGCGGCTAGCGCTTCAGCAATGGCATTCACAGGTTGATACTCCTTACTGTGTTATGTTGCCTGGCCAGCCTCATGCCGACCAATGGGGTTGTCCGCTAGTTTCTCCACCCGCTGACCCGCTCGGCGTTCTCTGGATTCATTCGAACCATATTTGCCAGGCGAAGCGTTGGGAGAGTTTTCGATACATGCCCAACGTCTGCCGCTGGGGTTTGTTGATTTGGTACTGGCTGTCTGTTGTCAGCCAAGAGTCGTTTTTGCTGCGCCTGAGTTAGGACGGGTGCTGGCTCGGCGACTGCTGCTTGTGCTTGTGCTTGTTGAGTCCCTGCTGTCGCGAACTCAAGTGCGAGTTGTCGCAGTGTGATTTCTGGAGCGCCGGGAAGTTGTGTTCGCAATTGCGAAAGCTTGTTCTTGAAAGTGCTTCCCGCTTTAGTCCAGGCAACGTCGCCGGATCCGAAGAAGTCTTGTTTTGGCTCGCCGTTTGCGTCCAAGTGGAACAGGACAGACTTGTTTACTTCGTGCCACTGCTGGAGTGACTGCCTGCTCTGTCGCTCTTGCTCGGCCTGGACGTAACTCTGTCGCTCTTGCTCGACTCGGGAGTTCATCTCAGCAAACCTGGCTTCGATGATTCTCTGTGCCTTTTCCTCGGCGATTTTCTCGATAATCTCTTTGCTGTCTTCGACTACTGCCATCGGGTTCCGTAGGAGCATGTCAGCCTGCTCTCGGGATGCCCTTTCGTACTCGTTGATTGTACGGGCTGCATCGATACTCACCGCGCCGAATGAAGTAATTGGCTTGGCGTAACCACTGTCATCGCGTTCGACGTAGTTTTCCAGTAGTGGATCATACTTCTGCAGCTCACGGAACCGTCTCGCGATTTGTTGCGATTGAGTCTCTGGTCCCGTTGGTTGAGAATGTCCTGTTGTGTCCTGAGGGGCAGCCGCAGACTGAGCGGGTTGACTCTGAGAAGCTCTAAGCTGTTCTAACTCGTCCCTGAGTCGCGCTGCTTCCGACATAGCTTGCGAACCCGCCAAAGCGCGAGAGATGACGCTTTCGTAGAGTTCTGCAGGATCAGTCCCTTCATCGACAGTGATACCCTTCTGTCTGAGAAGGTCTTCAAACCTGATGGCCGCCTCTGAAGGCTGGCCCTGCCCCTGGTCTAAAACTGAAGCGGCATCCGTGCCTTCTACTGTCTCTATTCCCGGCGACAGTGCTTCAGTTGTAACCTGCGATACTTCCTCGCTAACCGTTGTAGCTGCAGTATCGCTTGTTTGAGTTGTGTCTGCTTGTGTTTTGCTGCTGGACATAAAGTCCGCAAAACGAAGTTCTTGGGATGTCATTTGTACTCTACTGGGGGATAGTGTCGCTTTGCCATCGCTCGGGTGGCTTTAATGCGATTTATTCCCCAAGTGGAGTCAGTGACTAGAAAGCTCCCGAATTGAGTATCAAAAAAATAAAAAAATCGAAAAAGGAATAATGTGTAGGCAATGGTTCTTTTTAAGAAAGGTGTTTATGGACAGTATTCCTCCAACGGAAGAGTGGCTATCAGCTAAGGAAGTGGCGGCAATCTTTGGCGTCAGCGTGTCTCGGGTTTATTTTGCGCATAGTACTGGACGCAGGAATTCGTCTGGATCGCTAGTGCGGCTGACTATGTTTCGGACTCTGTCCGGACTGGCTACGACCAGGAAGCTCGTGGATGAGTTCCTGCTGAAGCTGAATGGTTAGAAGCCCATGCACTGGAAATTGTATCTTATGTGATACAATATGCATTGGCTGTGGCAGGACTCTCGATGAGATATTTCGATGGCGCGCTATGCGCGACTGCGAGAAGCTCGAGGTTTTGAGGCGGACGGGAGCACTGGACTGTGAGTCCACTTCCAGCGATGAATCAGCCGAAGGTGATCCGCGCTAAATGGCTTCTTGAGGCTGAGTCTTGCCTTGTGTTTGCACTTGCCCCACAAGCTGCTGCCAATCATCTCGTGCATGATGTCTATCTGTCTCAGCCTGCGCTGCACATAGGATCGCTTGAGCATTGTCAGATTGGCCTTGACGCCTAGTTCCCTGGCCTTGATGGCTATGATCATGTCCTCGATTTGAGTGGTAGACAATCCGAGTTCGTACTTCATGACCCATATCTGACCGGCTTGAAGCAGTTGCTTCTTATCGACAGCCAGTCTCTTTTGGTGTTCGCTAATCTGTTCTATTTTGAATCCAGCGCGAGGGAGTCCATTTGGCCTTCCGTTTGCTTGGCACCATGCAGCAGTTTCCTTGTTTCGATTAGACTTCATCTGGCTTTCTAATTGTGCAATTGAAGCCATCAGCGATATCCATTCCTTACCCTGCCCTGTGTCTGTCCTGATTCGCTCGCAGACGAAGTGAACGTAAGCGCCTTTTCGCTGTATCTCGGCTATTGTCTTCATGGCGTCCAGGGTATTTCGCCACCCTCGATCCATTCGGTAGATAACGACGTCATCCCCTGGCTGCAGGTCGTTCATAAGCCGCTTACCGGCCTCTCGCTCCATAAATGGCACTGAGAAGGCGCTAATGGCAGGATCGGAGTAAACTGGCCCTACAGGGCACTGTAGCTTCTCTGCGAGGTCCTCTGCGTATTTGGCATTGGCAGTGCCTTGCCACTTCAGGCCGAGCCCTGAGACGTACTGTGGCTCTGTGGATACACGTTCGTACATGCGGATCGTGCCTGTTGGTCGCTCCGTTTTGATCTTTTGAGGCAGGACGAATTCGCTATTCATCCATTTGACTTTTGGCTTCGTGTTTGACGATTGCGAGTTTTGAAGCCTCTTGATTAGTAGTGCTTCTCTAATTCGCTCGCTTGTCACATCAGAAGCGTATTGAGCCATAGCGGCTAGGATATTCGCCTGTAGCTTCCCGGAGGCTGTGGTCGTGTTGATCTGGTTGTTGATGAAATGCACGAAGATACCCTTCTCCTCGAAGAAGTGCATCAAGTTGCAGAAGTCTCTCAGGTTTCTGCATAGTCGGTCGATCTGCAAGCATATAACGTGGTCGCCCGGCTTTACCTGCTCGATGATGCGACCACCACCTGGGCGGCCCGCAAAGGATTTGCTCCATGCGCTGACGCCAGCATCAGTAACCACAACTTGCTCAGCCTCTGGTATAACCGAAGTGGCATAATTGGTTGTCCTGACCATTTGGTCTGGTATACTGATGTCAGAGGCTTTGGAGTCCTTATGGCTAACGCGATTGTAAAGGAATGCTTTCATGGGTAAACGTCGAAAAGGAGGGATGTTTTCACCGAGTCCCTATGTGACTGGTGCGAAGCAAATGTCAACTGGAGAGGAATTGCA
>Ga0208361_1000118_pt1 | contig 30316 bp, 25 predicted proteins | sample LakMenEpi05Aug10_FD_150670 | JGI IMG/M metagenome (GOLD analysis project Ga0208361, IMG submission 150670) | Freshwater microbial communities from Lake Mendota, WI - 05AUG2010 deep hole epilimnion (SPAdes) | ecosystem: Environmental > Aquatic > Freshwater > Lake > Epilimnion/Euphotic zone ... | reverse complement strand
TCTGCAAAATCTCATTTAGTGAGAATCTGAAATAAATCTTTACCCACACCCTCGTGCGCCACTCACCTGCGCTTTCCTTGAGAAAACCTGAGTTACCCACAATCCATCCACAAGCTCTACACAGGAAAAGAGCTAGTTACCCACAGATGTAGGTGGGTTTCACACAGCCGGGCGCACAGCGTAAATCGCTCCATTAGGCGATGTCAGTGCAGAGCAAGAAGATACGCACATGAGTCTGGCAGAGGTCCCAAATTACGACGATCGTCGTACACCCGAATTTGATCGGACGCCGCCTCAAGATTTAGTTGCCGAACAATCTGTTCTCGGCGGAATGTTGTTATCTAAAGATGCGATTGGCGAAGTAGTTGAAGTCTTACGTCATCGCGATTTCTATCGCCCAGCACACGAATTAATCTTCGATGTCATTGTTGATCTCTACGGACGCGGCGAACCTGCTGATGCGGTGACTGTTTCTGCCGAACTCACTAAGCGCGGTGAGATCGCACGCGCTGGCGGCGCTCCTTATCTACACACTTTGATTTCTGCAGTCCCTACCGCTGCTAACGCGGGTTACTACGCAAAGATTGTTCGCGAACGCGCAATCGCACGCCGTCTTGTTGAAGCTGGCACAAAGATTGTCCAACTCGGTTATGCCGCCGAAGGTGATGTTGATGGCATCGTTGATATGGCCGAACAAGAGGTCTATCAAGTAACCGAACGTCGCGCTGGTGAAGATTTCGTCCAACTTAATTCATTAATCCCAGCAGCCCTTGATCAGATTGAGAAGATGCAATCTGGTGATATCGCTGAAGGTATCAAGACTGGTTTCAAAGATCTTGATGTACTCACTAATGGTTTCCATCCCGGAAACATGATTGTTATTGCTGCACGTCCCGCTGTTGGTAAATCAACTCTTGGTCTTGATATCGCACGTCACGCTGCGATTCACAATGGTGATTGCTCTGTCATCTTCTCTCTTGAAATGAGCCGCTCTGAAATCACAATGCGTATGCTCTCTGCTGAAGCGCGCGTAGCTCTCAACAACATCCGCTCCGGAACCCTCAGCGATGAAGAATGGTCACGCCTTGCTCGTCGTATGGGTGAAGTCAGCGAAGCGCCTTTATTTATTGATGATTCACCTAACCTCTCCATGATGGAGATCCGCGCTAAAGCCCGCCGCCTCAAGCAGCGCCACGACCTCAAGCTCGTTGTCATCGATTACCTCCAGCTCATGACTTCTGGCAAGCGCGTTGAAAACCGCCAACAAGAAGTCTCCGAGTTCTCTCGCCAATTGAAGTTGCTCGCCAAAGAACTCAATGTTCCTGTTGTCGCTATCTCCCAGCTCAATCGTTCCCCTGAACAGCGCTCGGATAAGAAACCGATGCTCTCTGACCTCCGTGAATCTGGTTCTATCGAGCAGGACGCTGACGTTGTTATCTTGCTACACCGCGATGATATGTATGACTCCCAGAACCGTTCGGGCGAAGCTGATCTCATTGTTGCTAAGCACCGTAACGGACCAACTCGTACGATTACGGTTGCATCTCTACTTCACTTTGCAAAATTCGGCGATATTGCGCCTAAGTACTCTGCCCCAGAAAAATTCGTTAAAGATAACTAAATTATCTTCTCAAGCTTTCCGCTCTTCACATCAAATATCGCACCACTTACTTCTAAATCTTTCGGAAGCAATGGATAAGTTCTAATTCGCGTTACATCTTTCTCAAGCGCCGCTCTTTGGTCGGTCACAGTTCGAATCTCGATCGAGCGAGTATCAACTCCAGATGCATCAAAGATTGCTTGGTGTACTTGTTCCTCAGTACCGCTCGCCATTCTGCAATCAGTGTGTGGCATAACCAAAACTCTCTTTACATTGAGCAAGTAGGTAGCAAGAATCAAAGTACGAAGTACGTCATCAGTCACGCGTGCACCAGCATTACGTAAAATCTTCGCATCGCCTGACTTCATTCCCACTACTCGCAAGGGGTCTATACGCGAGTCCATACACGTCACAATCGCAAGTTCTTGAGCCGCTCGCCCCGTTAAATCGCTTGATTTGAAGGAGTTCGCATACTCCTCGTTGGCTTTAAAGATTGCCTCAAACTCTGCGCTCAATGTCCGCCTGCCTTTGCTCGAGCCTTATCGGCAATAAAGATACCGACAATTACTACAACGCACCCGATGAGCTGGATCCCATTAAGGCTCTCACTCAGCCACCACCAAGCAAACATTCCTGCCATGACTGGTTCGATCATTCCAAAAACGCTCGCCGTGGAAGCTGAGAGAAGTTTGAGACCACTGACAACAAATAGATAAGGCGCGATTGTTCCCATAACAACTATCCAGAGAATTAACATCCAACCCGGCAAAGTGTGATCACTAAATCGACCCAATAACTCCATATCTTTACTGAAGACATCAGTCGGAAAATTCCAGACCGGTAGGACAAATAGTAGAAGTGCGCTGGCCACGCCAAAACCCCAGGTCGCGATTGCAGCGCTCGACATGGTCTGGCCCAACCGATCACCAATCAAGAAATATCCTGCCAAAGCCAGAGCATCAAGGAATGCCGCAATTAACCCAATGCGATCAAGTGATAAACCATCCCAGATCTGCGTGATCATCAATAAGCCAGAGAAACTGAGCAAGATCGCATACCAGAGCGAAGTTGGTACATGCTTCTTCATCACAAAGCGCAGAAAGAGCAGAATCCAGATTGGGGCTGTGAATTCAATAAGTAACGCAACCCCTACATACATCCGCTCGATAGCGACGAAGTAGAAAGCTTGGACCATCGCGACGCCAACAACACCGAAAGCAATCAACCATGGAAGTTCTGCTCGAGTTGGCTTCAATTCACGTCGGCGGAAGGTCGCATAGATCGCGAAGAGAATAAGGAAAGCCCCGCCCGTACGGATCTGGGTTAAGCGCCAAGCCGAGAGCCCATCAATCAGGACGATCTTGGAGATGATGCCGTTGAAGGCAAAGAGAAAGGCCCCAAAGAATAGGTAGATCTCGCCGCGGAGCTTTGTGAGCATCCGCGTACCTTACCTGCTTAGAAGGCGGCTTCTGAGACCTTCATGATCTCGCCATCTTCGCGCTCAACAATGGCGCGAGTAGCGGTAATCAATGGCAAGAAGTTATGAATGAAGTATCGCGCAGCGGCAATCTTTCCTTCATAGAAATCTTTCTCTTTACCGGTTGCGCTACCAATCTTGGTAGCAGCAATCTCTGCTTGACGGAGCAACAACCACGAGATGATGACATCGCCAACCGCCATCAATAGGCGAGAGGTATTAAGTCCGCACTTATAAATCTCAGATGGATTCTCTTGGCTTGCAAGCGCGTGAGTAACAAGTTGTCCAATGATGCCCTGCATATCTTCCAGAGCCTTAGCAAGAGCAGCCTTCTCGGTCGCATTGTTGCCGCCACTTGCAGCAACCTTGCCGATTTCCTTAGCGAGCTTGGTGAGCGCGCGGCCATTATCTTTAACAATCTTACGGAAGAAGAAATCCAAACCTTGGATCGCAGTCGTTCCTTCATACAGGGTATCGATCTTTGCATCACGAACATATTGCTCGAGCGGCCAATCTTGTGTGAAACCTGATCCACCAAATGTCTGAAGTGATTCTGTTCCAAGCAGCGTCCATGCACGCTCAGATCCATAACCCTTCACAATCGGCAACAACAAATCATTGAGATGCTCTAGATCTTTGATTTCATCTTCAGACTTACCGGCTGCTTTTGCGAGCAACACTTCATCTTGGATCGATGCGGTGTACAACACGAGCGCGCGCATACCTTCGGCATACGCTTTCTGTGTCATCAACGAACGACGGACATCTGGATGATTAATGATTGTGACGCGAGGGCTGGCTTTATTCGCCATATCCTTCATATCGCCACCTTGAACGCGAGTCTTGGCATATGACAGAGCTTGTTGGTAACCCGCAGAAAGCGTTGAAATTGCTTTAGTTCCGACCATCATGCGAGCGAACTCAATAATCTTAAACATCTGGGCGATTCCGTCATGAACTTCACCGAGCAAGTAACCAACAGCTGGCTCTTTCTCGCCAAGATTCATTTCGCAAGTGGAGGAAACGTTGAGGCCCATTTTGTGTTCAACATTTGTTACATATACGCCATTGCGCTTACCAATCGCGCCAGTTTCAAAATCAAACATGAATTTTGGAATCAAGAAGAGTGAGAGACCTTTTGTTCCTGGTCCATGACCTTCAGGGCGTGCAAGAACGAAGTGCACAATGTTTTCGAATAAGTCTGCATCACCGGAAGTAATGAAACGCTTTGTTCCCGTAATGTGCCATGTTCCATCCGCTTGCTTTACAGCTTTGGATCGACCAGCACCGACATCTGAACCAGCATCTGGTTCAGTGAGCATCATGGTTGCGCCCCACTCTTTTTCAACCATATGCCGAGCAAGTTTCTTCTGGCGGTCATCACCCAAGACATGTGCGACCTGTGCGAACGCAAAACCTGAGGCATAGATATGGACTGCAGGATTTGAACCAAGAACCATCTCAGCAATCGCCCAACGAACTGATGGAGGAATCTCTGTTCCACCAAGTTCGGCAGGGACATCAACCATTCCCCAACCACCATCCACATACGCGCGATATGACTTCTTAAAACTTTCAGGCACCTTCACATCACCTGTTGCTTTATTGAAATCAGTTCCTTTGCGATCTCCTTCAATAAAGGAATCAGCGAGATCGTTCTCGCAGAGTCGCTTTACTTCTTCCAACATCCCCATCGCGGTTGCGCGATCAACGTCGGAGTAGATGCCCTTGCCGAGAATCGATTCACGATCCAGGAGGTCAAAGAGGCAGAATTCAATATCGCGGAGATTTGCTATGTAATGGCCCATGAGCCAAGAATGCTACTGGCGAGTAACTTACGCAAGATGAGCGCGCCCAGGGTGTAGGGTCGCTAACCATGTTGCTTAGCGATCGCGATATCGCCGCCGAAATTAAGGCTGGCCGGGTTCAAGTAGAACCTTTTGAACCGAAGATGATCCAACCCTCGAGCGTCGATGTGCGCCTGGACCGTTTCTTCCGCGTCTTTGAAAACCATAAGTACGAAGTTATCGACCCATCAGTCGAACAATCAGAGCTCACCCGCGAAGTCGCAGTCGCGCCCGATGACTTCTTCATCCTTCATCCCGGCGAATTCGTACTTGCCTCTACTTATGAAGTAATCACTCTGCCAGATGACATCGCAGGACGCCTCGAAGGTAAATCCTCACTTGGTCGTCTCGGTCTCCTCACCCACTCCACTGCAGGTTTCATCGACCCAGGTTTTAGCGGACACATCACTCTCGAGCTCTCTAACGTCGCCAACCTGCCGGTCAAGTTATATCCCGGCATGAAGATCGGCCAACTCTGTCTCATCAGACTCTCATCAAGTGCTGAGCATCCTTACGGTTCGGCAGTTTATGGTTCGCGCTACCAAGGTCAGCGCGGCCCAACCCCAAGCAAGTCTTGGTTGAATTTCCATAAAACCGAGATTCAATAATCTCTCAACTTCAGTAGATTGGTCCCATGGACGCATCGTTACTTATCATCATCGCAGTCGCACTCTTTGTCGTGTACGCGATTCTGCAATACAACAGATTAGTTCGACTCAACATCCAAGTCGATGAAGCATTCGCCCAGATTGAAGTCCAACTCAAGCGACGCGCTGATCTGATTCCTAATCTCGTCGAGACCGTCAAAGGTTATGCATCGCATGAAAAGGAAGCGCTCGAGAAAGTTGTCCAAGCGCGCGCTGCCTCAACCACAGCATCAACTCTTCCTGCAGTCGCAGCCGCTGATGGCGCGCTCACTAACGCTCTGCGTGGATTACTTGCAGTCGCTGAGGCATACCCAGACCTCAAGGCTTCTACTAACTTCCTACAACTACAGGAAGAACTCTCCACCACCGAGAATAAAGTCTCCTTTGCTCGCCAGTTCTATAACGACAATGTTCGCACTCTCAATACTGCGGTAAAAACCATCCCCACTAGCTTTTTCGTTGGCCTTGCCAAAGTTGGCGAGCGCGAATTCTATGAAGTAGAAGATCCACAGATTCGCAACGTCCCTAACGTCAAGTTCTAAATAAACGCATGTCAGATTTCCGTGCGATGCAATCCGCTAATAAGCGGAAGACATTTCTCCTGCTCTTCTTCATGGGAGTTCTGGTCTGGGTAATTTCCTATGTCGCAATCTCCGCATTCGGCGGCACTGGCGCTGGCGTCATTCCTCTTGCTGTTCTTATAACTTTAGTTTCAGTATGGGGCTCTTACTTCGCCTCAGATAAGTTAGTTCTCAAAATGACTCGCGCACAGGTCATTACCGAGAAAGACAATCCCAATCTTTTCAACCTGGTACATGAGGTTGTCATTGCATCAGGACTTCCCATGCCTAAGGTTGCCATCGTCAATGATCCAGCGCCCAACGCTTTTGCCACCGGCCGTGATCCCGACCACGCACTCATTGCATTCACTACAGGGTTACTCGATGCGATGGATCGCGATGAACTACAAGGCGTTGTTGCACACGAGATGTCACATGTCGCAAATCGCGACACTTTAGTCTCTGCGGTCGCAGCCACTACAGCAGGCGTCATTGCACTTGTCTCAGACATTTTGATGCGCATGCTCTGGTTCGGTGGCGCTCGTAATCGCGACCACCATGGTCAACAGATGCCAATCTTTCTCGCCATCATCCCATTGATCCTTGCGCCCATTGCAGCAGCTCTTCTTAAAGCCGCAGTCTCACGTCGCCGCGAAGCTCTCGCTGATGCCACTGCAGTTTCATTTACCCGAAATCCCGCAGGTCTTCGCGCAGCCCTTGAAGTTTTGGCCCGCGATACAACCGTGGTGCAGGCTCGCTCTAATGCCGTAGCCCATATGTACATAGAGTCACCTCTGGATGCATCTGCAGCCTCGAAGTTATTTGCTACCCACCCACCGATTCAAGAGCGAATCGCAGCCCTTCGTGCGATGGAAGCAAACCCTAAGCAGTAACGAGTCGTACTGCGTTAATCACAATAATCGCAATCGCTACTGCAATACCTAAAGGCCGGCGTGGTACTACTGAAACTAATTTTGCTGCAATCGGCGCCATCAAGATTCCACCGAGCGCCAACCCGCCTACTGCTGACCAATTGATATCCAGGCGTGAGATATTGACTAAGAAACCGACGCTGGCACAGACCGCAACAATAAATTCTGCTGCGCTAACAGTTCCAATGATTTTGCGTGGTTCATGTTCTGTTGTGGCCATTAGTGTTGGAGTAACAATCGGTCCCCAACCACCACCACCAGATGCATCAACAAATCCACCAGTCGCACCTAAGAATGTTAGGTAACGTGGATTGTTAATCTCAGCCATATTCGGCTTTATAGTGGTTTGAAATACGTTGCGATACAGAAGAACAAAACCAAGTAATAACAAGATTGTCGAGATAAAGATCTTGCCACCACTTAAATCAATGGATGACAAGAATGTGGCGCCCGCAAATGCGCCGATTCCTCCGGGGATTGCCAAGCGTTTCAAGATCTCGTAATCAACATTCTCTCGGTGCCAGTGCGAAATTCCTGAGGCCAGCGTTGTTCCAATCTCAGCAGCATGTACCGCAGCGGATGCAACAGCGGCTGATGTTCCAAGAGTTAATAGAAGGGTTGAACTTGTAAGCCCAAAACCCATTCCCAAAGCGCCATCAATGAGCTGTGCAATCGATCCTGCTAAGGCGAAAAATAGCCAATTCATAGGATCTCTTTAAGTAACTTTTCAACGTTGGCATCGATATCTGTGGTGCCATCAAGGACTAATTCCGCATCAGTTGGTGGCTCATAGTCCTGGCCAACACCAGTGAGATTCGGTAGCGATCCTTCTTTTGCTTTCTTATAAAGTCCCTTGGGATCACGCTGGGCACAAACTTCAGCCGGTGTTTTCACCCAGACTTCAGTGAACTCACCTTCATCAAAGATCTCACGAGCATGATCACGATCAACTTTAAATGGACTTACCAGAGCGACAATCACGACAAGCCCTGCATCCACCATCAATTTGCTGACTTCAGCAACGCGACGCACATTTTCTGCGCGATCTTCCTTGGTAAACCCAAGATCCTTATTGAGCCCAAGTCGTAGATTGTCTCCATCAAGAATGTAGCTATGAATTCCCGCCGCAAACAACTTCTTCTCGAGCGCGTTTGCAATTGTTGATTTACCAGATCCAGATAGTCCAGTCATCCAAATTACTTTTGCGCGTTGGCCTTTCTGTGATGCACGGACTTCTTTATTGACTTCATAATCATGTTTGGTGATATTGGTAGCGCGACGTAGCGCATGGACCACCATTCCAGCGCCCACGGTATTAAGCGTCACGCGATCAACCAATACAAAGTTTCCAGAGTTTCGATTTTCGGAGTATTTCGTTAATGGAATTGGCGCATCAGTGGCAATCTCCACCAAACCAATCTCATTCATCCCAAGAGTTCTGACCGATTCATGTTCTCCATTATGAATATCAAGGCGATGACGGATAGTTGTAATTGTGGCGGGAACCATCGAAGATCCATTGACCAAGTAATACGAGCGCGAATGAATTAACTCTTCTTCACCCAACCAGACCATATGTGCGCTAAATCGATCAGTCGGGACGGTGAAATCCCCAGATTTCTCGATGAAATCACCACGGGTGGCATCAATATCTGGGGCTAGAACCATCGTCACAGCCTTACCAGTCTCAGCTTTCTTAAGTTCGCCATCAAAGGTAATCAGGCTGGCAACTTTTGCTTTTCGCTGGCTGGGCAGCACGATTACTTCATCACCAACGGCAAACTCTCCTTGAGAGATAGTCCCCGAAATTCCACGGAAGTTCTCTGCTCGCGAGATTAGCTGGACTCCCATTCGTGAATGGCCTGACGTATTGGGCTTTTCACGCCAGTTCTGGATCTCATCCAATAAAGAGCCTCCGGAGTACCAGGAAACTCGATCACCCTTATAAACAACATTGTCACCTTCAAGGGCGCTGACAGGAATGTAAGTAATCGCCTCAATTCCAAGTCGCTCGACTGTGGGACGAAGATCTTCTATCAGCGCGTCATAGACCTTCTTATCAAAGCCCATTGCATCTAACTTATTAATAACCACCATAATCTTCTCAACGCCCATCAAGGAACAGATCGTCAAGTGACGCAGAGTCTGTGGTCGAATACCACGCGTCGCATCTACAAGGACCAATGCAATATCCGCGCGCGATGCAGCAACCGCCATATTTCTGGTGTATTGCTCGTGGCCCGGTGCATCAGCAATAATCAAACGGCGATTATCAAGCAGAGACATCGAGCGATACGCGACATCAATCGTAATTCCTTGCTCGCGCTCTGCTTCGAGACCATCTGTCAACAAACTGAAGTCAATATCGCCAGCCGGGATTATCGATCCAGCACGCCGTACTTGTCGGGCCGAAGAGATCGTGTCATGAGGAACAGAATCAGTTTCGACTAAAAGACGTCCAATCAAAGTGCTCTTTCCATCATCAACGCTTCCACAAGTAAGAAGTCGAATAATTGGGCGGGCATGCATTAGAAATAGCCCTCCTTCTTCTTCTTCTCCATGGAATCCTCTTTATCGCCATCGATCAATCGAGTGGCGCGCTCGCTTAACTTCACTGCCATGACTTCTTCAACAACTTCTTCTAATGTGATGGCGTTCGATTCCACGCCCGCAGTGAGTGGATAGCAACCGAGAGTTCTAAAGCGAATCTTTCGAATTTCTGGCTTCTCGCCATCTCGTAATGGATAACGCTCGTCATCCACCATGATCATCTGCTCTCCGCGCCACACAATTGGACGTTCCTTGGCAAAATAAAGCGGATTTACTTGGATATTGTGGAGATGTATGTACTGCCAGATATCTAGTTCAGTCCAATCGGAGATAGGAAAAACTCGCATCGTTTGATCTGGACGAATACGTGGGTTATATGTCCGCCATAACTCGGGACGTTGTTGGCGTGGATCCCATCGATGCCCAGATTCACGAACACTGAAGAGTCTTTCCTTTGCTCGGCTACGTTCTTCATCGCGGCGCGATCCGCCAATTGCAGCATCGAAACCTTGTGCATCCAGCGCTTGTCGCAACGCGACGGTCTTCATCACCCGTGTGTATTCAGATGCATTTGTTGTGAAAGGAGTAATTCCGTCACGCACACCGTCGGCGTTAGTGTGGACCATCAACTTGATTCCGTACTTCTCAGCCATCTCATCACGAAAAGAGATCATTTCGCGGAATTTCCATGTTGTATCAATATGCAACATTGGGAAGGGAACTGGCGCAGGATAGAAAGCCTTGCGAATCAGGTGGAGCAATACGGAGGAATCTTTTCCGATTGAGTAGAGAAAAACCGGGTTACGGAAGGCAGCAGCCGTCTCGCGGATAATCTCAATAGATTCATTCTCGAGCGCTTCAAGAATTTCAGGCGTGCTGCGCATCTGCGAATCCTATTATTTATCGACTATAAATCTTGGATTGGGAAAAAGAGAGTAAAGGTCGCGCCTTTTCCTAGCTCTGAAGCGACGCTCACATTTCCACCATGAGCATTCATCACCGCATCAACAATCGACAATCCGAGTCCAGTCCCCTCAACTCCATTGCGCATACGTGAAGGATCAGCGCGATAGAAGCGCTCGAAGATCTTTGCCTGAGATTCATCTGATAGACCTGGACCATTGTCAGCAACCGAAACATAGGTTCCAGATTCATCTTGTTTTCCAGTAACAATAATCTTTGTTCCAGCGGGTGTATGAATCCGCGCATTAGCCAATAAATTCGCTATTACTTGATGAATACGGAGCGAATCACCTAGAACGAATAGGTCCTCTTCGGGAAGTACGACAGAAATCTCATGGCTCGGCCCCGCTGCTCGCGCCGATGCCACAGCTTCTTTTATCAACGTACTGATATCAACGGGCTCCATTGCCATCTCGCGTGATTGATCTAGCCGCGCCAACAACAACAAGTCTTCAACCAACGATGACATCCGTACCGATTCTTGTTCGATGCGACGCACAAGCTCTGCAGTTTTTTCTTCACCTTGAATCGCTCCTTGGCGATGCAGTTCTGCAAATCCTCGGATTGCTGTCAAAGGTGTTCGTAATTCATGGGAAGCATCCGCCACAAAGCGACGCAATTTCTCTTCACTTGCAACCTTGACAGCAAAAGACTCTTCAATGCGCTGCAACATCTGGTTCAATGCCGATGTCAAGCGTCCAACTTCAGTATCGCTTCGCGCTTCAGGTAGACGTGCAGAAAAATCACCACGCGCAAAAGCTTCGGCGGTCTCTTCGACTGAAGTCAATGGCCTTAGCGAAATACCAATAATCCGTCGTGAGATAAATCCGAGAATGATAAGAACTAAGAAACCAACAGCAAGGAAGAGAAACCGGAGTTGATTCATAGATTTCTCTACACCACCAAGAGATACGGCAGTAATGACACTTCCCGCACTTGAGGGAAGCAATCGAGCAAGAACTCGATAGTCAGAGCTTCTGCCACGCGAATCCAAAGTAAATGGTCGATTTTTATACTCTTGTACATCCGTCGGAGTAAGCCCAGCGACCAGAGTTTGAATCCGCTGTGGACTTTGTGAATCCCCCACGGTCCCCAAGATATTTCCTTGGGCATCAAGCAGTGTGATGGTGATATCTGAAGGGACTTCTCGTAAAGGTTCGAAGGGTTGGAATAAAGGCTGTTTTTCTGAGGAGGGTTCATCTTTTTCGTTATAGATACCAGCGCGATCAAGCCTTAAAAGTGAGCCCCCAGCAACGCTTTCTAGTTGGGCATCGACCTGGGCAATCAAGAAGGTTCGAAACGCGGTTTGTGCTGCAAAGTCCGATGCAGCAATTCCTAGAGCGCCAAGGATGACAACGCCAAGAACCAACCGGTTTCGCAAACTCCACTGGCCAGGAGCCGGTTTGTATTTGCGAAACGGTTGATTCATGAATTCCTAACTCTTAGCCGGCAACCTGAGTCGGTAACCAACTCCACGCACGGTGTGAATCAAAGGTGGTTCAGTCTGATCAATCTTCTTACGTAGGTATGAGATGTATGTTTCAACGATACCCGCATCACCACGGAAGTCATACTGCCAGACATGATCAAGTATCTGAGACTTCGAGACCACTCGATCCGCATTGATCATCAGATAGCGGAGCAAGATAAATTCAGTAGGAGATAGATCAATCAAGTTGCCAGCACGGCGAACTTCATGTGTTGCTTCATTCAACTCAAGGTCAGCAAAACGAATGATCTCCTCATTGATGGAAGACTCTGTGACTCCTGTGCGACGAAGTAACGCGCGAAGACGAGCAACGAGCTCCTCTAAGCTAAACGGCTTGGTTACATAGTCATCGCCACCAAGAGTCAGACCCTTGATCTTGTCTTCCGTCGTGTCTTTAGCTGTAAGGAATAAGACGCCAACATCTTGACCATCAGCGCGGAGTTGTTTGCAGACCTCAAAACCATCAAGGTCAGGCAACATCACATCAAGGATGAGTGCGTGAGGTTTGAATTCCTCGGCGACTCGTAGCGCCTCGGCGCCACTAGCGGCGGTGCGCACTTCAAATCCCACAAAGCGCAGGCTTGTGGTGATGAGTTCGCTAATACTTTTCTCATCATCAACGACAAGGACCCTTTGGACCTTAACTTCATTCTCTTTAGTCATTGATGGCTCGCTTTCGGCTAGACCTTTCTGAATAAGAATTGTTGAATTCATATGTATCACCTCGGCGCCCATAGTTCAGGGCCCACTTTAGAACTTCCTGAGAATGGACTGGGCTCTAGGGGGGACTTTCTGAGCGTGAGGGAATAGATCAACGCCTTTGCTGGTTGAGCCCAATAGCAAGGTTGAGCCAGTTCGACTCAATCTTTTGACCGTAAGGGACTCAATGTTGGAGGGTATCCCCCTCTCAAGAGTCAGAACTTCTAAGGAGCATAGAGAAAATGGCAAGAGCTGTCGGAATTGATCTAGGTACGACCAATAGCTGCGTATCCGTCCTCGAGGGTGGCGAGCCCACCGTTATTGCAAATGCGGAAGGCGCACGCACCACTCCATCTATCGTCGCATTCGCCAAGAATGGCGAAGTACTTGTCGGTGAAGTCGCTAAGCGTCAATCTGTCACCAACGTGGATCGCACAATCCGTTCTGTAAAGCGCCATATGGGCACCAACTGGACGATGGATATTGATGGCAAGAAGTACACCGCACAAGAAATCTCAGCTCGTATCTTGCAGAAACTCAAGCGAGATGCAGAGTCGTATCTTGGAGACACTGTTACTGATGCTGTCATCACTGTTCCTGCATATTTCAATGATGCCCAACGCCAAGCCACAAAAGAAGCTGGCGAAATTGCTGGCCTTAATGTTCTTCGTATCATCAACGAGCCAACATCAGCAGCTCTTGCCTACGGACTTGATAAAGGCGATAAGGAACAAACGATTCTGGTATTTGACCTTGGCGGTGGAACATTCGATGTTTCACTTCTAGAAATTGGTGACGGAGTCGTAGAAGTCAAAGCAACCAACGGTGATAACAACCTCGGTGGAGATGACTGGGATCAGTCACTTGTTGATTTCTTAGTCAAGACTTTTGCTGCCAAGAATGGTGTGGACCTCACCAAAGATAAGATGGCGATGCAGCGTGTTCGTGAAGCTGCCGAGAAGGCAAAGATCGAACTATCTTCATCACAGCAAACTTCTATTAATCTTCCTTACATCACAGTTGATGCAGAGAAGAACCCGCTGTTTTTGGATGAAACAATTACACGCGCACAGTTCCAGGCAATGACTGCAGACCTGCTTGATCGTTGCCGTCGTCCGTTCCAAGCAGTCCTGAAAGATGCGGGTATCCCAATCGCAGATATCGACCACGTTGTTCTTGTGGGCGGATCTACTCGTATGCCTGCAGTTGTTGACCTTGTTAAGGAGCTCACTGGCGGAAAAGAGCCAAATAAGGGGGTAAATCCTGATGAAGTCGTGGCTGTTGGTGCGAGCCTTCAAGCCGGTGTCATCAAGGGTGAAGTCAAAGATGTTCTCCTCCTTGATGTAACTCCGTTGTCACTTGGTATCGAAACCAAAGGTGGCATCATGACAAAACTCATTGAGCGCAACACAACAATTCCTACTAAGCGTTCTGAAATCTTTACTACAGCAGAAGATAACCAACCTGCTGTACAGATTCAGGTCTTCCAGGGCGAGCGTGAAATGGCTGCTTACAACAAACGCCTCGGAATGTTTGAACTCACGGGAATTGCTCCCGCACCGCGCGGAATCCCACAAGTCGAAGTTACATTCGATATCGATGCGAACGGAATCGTTCATGTATCAGCAAAGGACCTCGGTACCGGTAAAGCACAGAGCATGACTATCTCTGGTGGCTCGGCACTTCCTAAGGATGAAATCGAACGCATGATGCGCGATGCTGAATCACACGCGGATGAAGATAAGAAGCGTCGCGACGAAGCAGAAACTCGCAACACCGGTGACTCACTTGTCTATCAGACCGAGAAGTTCTTGAAGGACAATGCAGAAAAACTCAATGAAGGTGAAGCCGCAACTAAGAAGGCTGAAGTTGAGAGCGCTATGGCAGACCTCAAAAAGCTTCTCGAAGGCGCTGACTATGCCGGCATCAAGAGCGCAACAGAGAAGTTGGCTGAAGTGAGCCAGCAACTCGGTGCCACTCTCTATGCTGCCAATGCAGCGCAAGCTTCATCAGAAACACCAAAAGATGATGGCGTCGAAGATGCCGAAATCATCGATGAAAGCAAGTAATGAGCGAGGACACAACCTCTGACGTTGTAACCGAAGAAGCAGCGACTGAATCCACGGATCCGGTCGCTGCTTTAACGGAAGACCTACAGAGACTTCAGGCCGATTACTCCAATTACCGTAAACGAGTAGAGCGCGATCGAACACTGGCCGCAGAAGTCGCTATCTCTAGCGTTTTACTTGAATTTTTAGCGGTTCTTGATGACCTGGATAGAGCCGGTGCCCACAACGAACTTACGGGTGGATTTAAGGCAGTAGCCGATCAGATTGTTGCCACCACAACGAAACTGGGTCTAGAGAAGTACGGTGATGCACCATCACCCTTCGATCCAAATATCCATGAAGCCTTAATGCATGAGACCTCACCCGATGTCACAGAGACAACGGTGACAAAAGTCCTCCAACCTGGTTATAAGTACAAGGAACGAGTTCTACGGCCTGCGCGAGTAGTCGTAACAGATCCTGAATAAACATGGCCGCCAAAGACCTTTACGAAAAAGATTTCTACGCCATTCTTGGCGTAGAGAAAAGCGCTGATGCTGCGACCATCAAGAAGACCTATCGTTCTTTAGCGCGCGAACTTCATCCAGATAAAACTAAGGGCGATAAGAAGCTTGAGGATAAATTCAAAGAAGTTTCAGAAGCCTACGAAATTCTTAGCGACGAGAAGAAGCGTGCTGAATATGATCAAGCTCGCGAGATGTTCCAATCTGGTGCATTTCGTAGTGGCGGTGGAGGACAACAGTTCAGCGGAGACTTCAGTGACCTCTTTAGCAATGGCGGCGATGTCTTCTCACAGTTATTTGGTGGACGACGTGGACCACGTAAAGGTCAAGATCTACAAGCTGAAGTCTCGATTTCATTTCGTGATTCACTCTTTGGCAAAGAAGTGGATCTTCGCCTTTCAGCACAGAGAAACGCTCCACACACAATTACAGTTCGAATTCCTGCGGGCGTGAACGACGGTGCAAAAGTTCGAGTTAAAGGTCGTGGAGCACCGGGTGAAGCCGGCCCCGGAGATTTGTATGTTCTCGTCAACGTCATTGCCCACCCGGTCTTTACCCGTAAGGGCGAGAACCTCCACATCACAATCCCTGTTTCCTTCGCAGAAGCAGCGCTGGGCGCTGATATTTCAGTTCCCACCATTGAAGGCGATGAAGTAAAGGTGCGTATCGCGCCGGGTACGTCCAATGGCAAAACTCTGCGCGTGAAGGGTAGGGGAGTCAAGAAAGGTGTTAACACTGGTGACTTGATGGTCACAATCGAGGTCCAGGTCCCACAACGAGTCGATGGCAAAGCAAAGAAAGCGCTGGAAGATTTTGCTGAAGCCACAAAGAGTGAAGATATTCGATCTGAATTTATGCAGAGAGCGCGCGCATGAGTACTCCCGAACGCGATGAAGATCTCGCACTCTATGTCATCTCAGTCGCATCAGAGCTTTCAGGGCTTCATCCTCAAACTCTTCGTCAATATGATCGACTTGGCTTGGTCTCGCCATCCCGAGCACAAGGTCGAGGACGCAGGTACTCACTGCGAGATATAGCGTTACTTCGAAATGTCTCTCGGATGGTGAATGAAGGTATAAACCTTGCAGGCATCAAGAGAATCATCGAACTCGAATCCGCGATGTCTCATATGGCTATTGAAGTTGCAAAACTTCGTATCGAGGTGGATGCTCTTCTGGAATCAAATCCCGAGAAAGCTCTCGTTGCTCGCCGCCGCACTGATGTCATTGTTTACAATTCTAAGAAGAGCCTTTAGGTTTCAACCATGAGCGCACGCGAAGAACTCAAGTCAGAGATTCTCAAGAAAGCAGTAGTGCACGGCAAAGTCATTCTCTCTTCTGGCAAAGAAGCCGACTACTACGTCGATCTTCGTCGCGTAACTCTTGATTCCACAGCCGCACCACTTGTTGGTGAAGTGATGTTAGAGCTCACTAAAGATCTCGATTATGAAGCGGTTGGGGGGCTAACTCTTGGCGCTGACCCTGTCGCCACTGCCATGATGCACGTGGCTGCTCAAAAAGGGCGAAAAATAGATGCTTTTGTGGTGAGAAAAGCCGAAAAAGCCCATGGGCTCCAGCGCCGTATTGAAGGACCTGATGTCAAAGGTCGCAAAGTTTTGGCAGTCGAAGACACCTCAACCACGGGTGGTTCTGTGCTTACTGCGGTCGAAGCACTGAAAGAAGCTGGCGCGATTGTTGTGGGAGTTGCAGTAATCGTCGAACGTGGAGCGAAAGATAAAGTGGAATCAGCAGGGTTGAAGTACCTTGCCGCGTACCAACTTACTGACCTAGGTCTGTAGCTCGTCTATCTTTACGATCACGCAATACTTCAAGAGCAATTGGCGTAAGGCTTGCTGCCACAATTAATCCAACAATCGGTAGAAGGTATTTATCTAACGAACCTTCGAGTCTTTCACCAAGCAAGTACCCAGCACTGATAATTCCGACAGTCCATATGTAACTTCCAATCAGATTCCAAATAAAGAATTTCTTAGCTGGAATTCCGATGATGCCGCAGAGTGGATTTAACAGCGTACGCACGAAAGGAATGAAGTGCGAAAGAATCAAAGCTTTACCTAATCCATATTTCATCAACCATCGTTCAGTTTGATGTACGCGTTCTTGGCTGAAGAATCGAGAATCTGGTCGATCAAAGAATGGACGTCCATATTTATGGCCTAACCAATGTCCAAACTGCGAACCCGCAGTCGCAGCAATTGGCGCCCAGATCAATAACTGGGTGTAACTGAGTTGATCACCAAAGATTTCGCGCGCTGTTCCCGACGCTGCAAGTCCCGCGACAAAGAGAAGAGAGTCCCCGGGCAAGAAAAGCCCGACCAGTAAACCTGTCTCGACAAAGAGCGCAGTCAGGACCCCGATGGTTCCCAAGGTCGCGACGATGTCGTGGGCATCTAAGGGATTCATGACGCCACCCTAAAGCCAGAAAGGGGCTATTCCTTATTTATTAGTCCCCATGCACGCTCAAATTAGGGTGGTCGGGGGGTATTGCGCCTAAACTTGCGCCTATTGTGCTCAGCGCCGACACAGGTGGCGCTGACCTGAGCAAGTCAATGGAGTAAATATGAGAGCCCTTTCAGCGGCCAACTCACTCGTGCAAGTTACGGGTACAAATCTCAACCTCGTCTACATCGTTCTCGGCGTCTCCCTCGTTGCTCTCGCAATCGCTTGGGCGCTTCGCTCACAGGTGCTTTCGGCATCTGAGGGAACTCCCAAGATGCAAGAGATTGCTGCAGCAGTCCAAGAAGGCGCAGCTGCGTATCTCGCACGTCAATTCAAAACTCTCTCTTATTTTGTTGTCATCGTCTTCGTACTTCTCTTCGCGCTACCTGGCGAAACAGAAGTCAAGATCGGTCGCTCAATCTTCTTCATCGTCGGTGCAGCGTTCTCTGCTCTCGTTGGTTACCAAGGAATGTGGCTCGCTGTCCGCGCAAACGTGCGCGTAGCTGAAGCTGCTCGTCAGGGCTCGGCAGTCAACGCAGTCCAAATCGCATTCCGTACCGGTGGCGTCGTAGGTATGTTGACTGTTGGTCTCGGACTTTTTGGTGCATCACTCGTTGTTGTTCTTTACGGCTCTAATGCACCAGCAGTTCTCGAAGGTTTCGGTTTCGGCGCAGCAATGCTTGCGATGTTCATGCGCGTTGGTGGAGGTATCTTCACAAAGGCTGCTGACGTCGGCGCTGACCTCGTAGGTAAAGTTGAAAAAGGAATTCCAGAAGATGATCCTCGCAACGCTGCAACAATCGCAGATAACGTCGGCGATAACGTCGGTGACTGCGCTGGTATGGCGGCCGACTTGTTCGAGTCTTACGCAGTAACACTTGTTGCTGCACTCATTCTCGGTAAAGCAGGTTTCGGCGATATGGGTCTTGTGTACCCACTCATCGTCCCTGCAATTGGTATCTTGACCGCGATTCTCGGAATCTTCCTTACTCGCTTACGTGAATCCGATAAGAGCGCAATGAGCGCCATTAATCGCTCGTTCTACCTCTCTGCGGTTATCTCAGCCGCCCTCGTAGGTCTTGCCACATATACCTATCTACCAAGCACTTTCTCAGCACTTTCCGGCCTCGATGCAGCCTTCAAAGCTGACATCACGATCAACCCACGCACTCTTGCGTTTGGCGCGGTCATCATCGGAATCGTTCTTGCTGCAGCAATTCAAATGTTGACTGGCTTCTTTACTGAAGTTGGAAAGCGTCCTGTGAATGATGTTGCTGCTTCATCCAAGACCGGCGCTGCAACAGTCATCCTTGCTGGTGTATCTGTTGGATTTGAATCAGCTGTGTACTCAGCTCTTCTTATTGCAGCCGGCGTATTCGGTGCATTCCTCCTTGGTGGCGGAAGCATCGTTCTCTCACTCTTTGCAGTAGCACTTGCTGGTTGTGGACTTCTCACAACAGTCGGCGTTATTGTCGCGATGGATACCTTCGGTCCGATCTCGGATAACGCACAAGGTATTGCTGAGATGTCTGGCGATGTTAAGGGTGATGGCGCAAAGATTCTCACCTCACTTGATGCAGTCGGTAACACCACAAAGGCAATCACCAAGGGAATCGCAATCGCAACAGCAGTTCTTGCTGCGACTGCTCTCTTCGGTGCATTCACTGATGCAATCAAGAATTCGGTACTTGAAGCTGGCAAAGTTATTAGCGATCAAGCTCTTCAATACCAGGGCGTACTCGATGTAGCAGATCCACGTAACCTCGTCGGTCTCATCATCGGTGCATCGGTCGTATTCCTCTTCTCAGGTCTTGCAATCAACGCGGTATCTCGCGCTGCTGGCGCTGTGGTTATGGAAGTTCGTAACCAGTTCCAACTACATCCTGGAATCATGAAGGGAACCGAAAAGCCTGAATACGGTCGCGTAGTAGATATCTGTACACGCGACTCACTCCGTGAGCTTGCAACACCAGGACTTCTTGCAGTTATGGCTCCAATCGCGGTTGGTTTCGGCCTCGGCGTTGGCCCACTTGGCGCTTATTTGGCGGGCTCAATCGGCACCGGAACTCTGATGGCGGTATTCCTCGCTAACTCTGGTGGCGCATGGGATAACGCGAAGAAGTTTGTCGAAGATGGAAATTACGGCGGCAAGGGCTCTGATGCTCACTCTGCCACCGTCATTGGCGACACTGTTGGTGATCCATTCAAAGACACCGCTGGTCCTGCAATCAACCCGCTCATCAAGGTTATGAACTTGGTTGGTCTCCTTGTAACTCCAGCAGTCGTGAAGTTTGCGCTTGAAGGTAACGAAACCACAAGCCAGATCATCGCGGCTATCGCGGTTGCAATCATTGTCGCTGCGCTCGTCCGTAGTCGACGCGCCTCAACAATGATTGGCTAATTCATTTGGCCAAACATCTAAAGAAGCTGGTGATTGTTGAATCCCCAGCGAAGGCTCGAAAGATTGGTGGATACCTCGGCGATGATTACATCGTCGAGGCCTCCATTGGTCATATTCGAGATCTCCCACAGCGCGCTGCTGATATTCCAAAAGAGGTAAAGAAATTTGCCTGGTCGCGCGAGGGTGTAGATATTGAAAATGGTTTTGCGCCGCTCTATGTCATCAATCCTGACAAGCGTGCGAAAGTTGCAGAGTTAAAAGAGCTTCTTAAAGAATCCGATGAGTTGATTCTGGCAACAGATGAAGACCGCGAGGGTGAAGCGATTGCTTGGCATCTTATGGAGATCTTGAAACCCAAGGTTCCTGTCAAACGAATGGTCTTCAACGAAATTACAAAAGAAGCAATCCTCAAAGCAGTCAATGAAACCCGTGATATCGATGAGCGCTTGGTTGATGCCCAAGAAACTCGTCGCGTTCTTGATCGTCTCTTTGGTTATCGACTCTCTCCTGTTCTCTGGAAGAAAGTTATGCCACGTATTTCGGCTGGCCGAGTTCAATCTGTGGCCACTCGACTTATCGTCGAACGCGAGCGCGAAAGAATGGCTTTCGTAGCCTCTGCTTGGTGGGATTTAGCCGCAGAAACCGATCAGAATTTCAATGCGCGCCTTATCTCTGTTGAATCCAAGCGTCTAGCAACCACCAATGATTTTGACTCACACGGAGCGCTCAAAGAAAAGAGCGCATCAAACATCCTTCTTCTCAACCAGACAGAAGCGGAGAAACTCACAAACTCTCTTGCTAGTAAGAAACTCACAGTCAAGACAATTGAAGATTCACCTCGCACTGAGCGTCCAAAGCCACCATTTACTACCTCGACAATGCAACAAGATGCGGGTTCTCGCCTTGGCTGGGGAGCCCAACTCACAATGCGTATTGCACAGAGTCTCTATGAAGGTGGATACATCACTTACATGCGTACAGATTCGGTCAGCCTTTCACAGACTGCAATTAACGCAGCTCGTAAATCTGCACAATCTCTCTATGGAAAAGATCATGTGCCTGATTCACCACGCTTCTATGAAGGCAAGACAAAGAACGCCCAAGAAGCACACGAAGCAATCCGCCCCGCAGGTGACACATTCAAGACTCCGGGCGAACTAGCAACCGAACTCAATCGTGATCAACTCGCACTCTATGACTTGATTTGGAAACGCACTGTGGCATCACAAATGGCTGATGCCAAGAAGATGCAAGCACGTGTTGATTTCGATGTCACAACTTCTGATGGCAAAGCTTGTGTATTCCGCGCGAACGGAAGCGTGGTTACATTCCCAGGATTCTTAGCTGCGTATGAAGATGTTAACGATGATAAAAGCGAAGAAGAGAGCGATAAGCGACTGCCACCTATGAAGGTTGGTCAGGATGTGAACGTCTCGAAGTACACATGCGAAGGCCATGAAACAAAACCACCTGCGCGCTACACAGAACCAACGTTGGTAAAGAAGTTAGAAGAGCTTGGCATTGGCCGTCCTTCCACCTTCGCCTCCATCATCCAGACCGTGCAAGACCGCGGATATGTCGTAAAGCGCGGCAGAGCCTTGGTTCCTACATTTTTAGCATTCTCAGTCACAGGGTTACTAGAGCAGCACTTCGCCAAGTTGGTGGATTACGAATTCACCGCATCGATGGAGGAAGACCTCGACAAGATCGCCAACGGAGAAGAAGAGCGACTCAATTGGCTCACCCGGTTCTTCTATGGCCATGATGATCAACCAGGGCTACAAGATCTTGCCGCAGACCTCGGTGCAATCGATGCTCAACAGATCAACACCATGAAGATGGGCGATGACATTGAGATCCGTGTTGGACGCTACGGCGCTTACCTGCAAGAAGGCCAAGGCGATAATCGCAAGTTTGCAAATATCCCTGAAGGTTTAGCACCAGATGAACTCACACTTCAGAAAGCAATCGAACTTCTTGCAGCTCCATCTGGAGAACGTGAACTTGGCGTTGATCCAAGTACTGGTCTACAAGTTATTGCAAAGTCTGGACGCTTTGGTCCATACATCACAGAAGTTTTCCCTGAAGTAGTAACAGAGGATGGCAAGAAGCCACGTAAGAAGAAAGATGCGCCAACACCAAAGACAGCATCTCTACTTTCAACCATGACGCTCGACACCATCACAATTGATGATGCCTTAAAGCTTCTGTCTCTGCCAAGAACTCTTGGGGTAGATGGTGATACTGGCGAAGAGATTACTGTTCAGAATGGTCGCTACGGTCCATATTTGAAGCGCGGAACTGATTCACGCACCTTAACTTCAGAAGACCAACTCTTCTCTATTGACCTCAATGAAGCAGTTGAAATCTATAAACAACCAAAGGTTCGCCGTCGTGGCGTTGCCAAACCACCACTCAAAGAACTTGGTGTTGATCCAGAAACAAAGAAACCAATCATCATTAAGGATGGTCGTTTCGGTATGTATGTCACCGATGGCGACACCAACGCAACCTTGCGTCGCGGCGATACTGTCGAAGCGATGACAATCGAACGCGCACTAGAACTTCTCGCTGGCCGTAGAGCTTGGGAAGTCGCGAACGAAAGTGAAGGCGCACCTAAGAAGAAAGCCAGGGGCGCTAAATCCAGAGCTAAGAAAACTGCTCCGACCTTGACCGAAAAGACCATCAAAGACGCTGGCTCCAAGCGTAAAGCGAAGAAATCAGCGACCGGTAAGTCCAAAAAAGCGAAGTAATAGGCTCTCGCTGTGGCAAACGCAATCCCTCACCCCAGGACCCCATCTGCGGGCGTTCGCGAGAGCGTTATGTCGATTCCGCACTTCAGAAAGCTCTGGAATGCGATGGCGTTCTCCTCTTTTGGTGATTGGTTAGGACTTCTTGCCACAACTGCGCTTGCTCAACAACTTGCGGGCGGAGATTACGCAACTGCAAACTTTGCAATCGCGGGTGTTTTTATCGCCCGTCTTCTTCCTTCGGTTATTCTCGGCCCGCTAGCTGGAGTAATTGCAGATAAATTCGATCGTAAGAAAGTCATGGTTATCGGTGACATTTTACGAGCGCTCCTTTTTATCTCAATTCCTATTGTTGGCAACTACTTCTGGCTTTACACCGCAACAGTCTTGATCGAATGTGTATCACTTTTCTGGAGCCCAGCAAAAGAGGCGACAGTTCCTAATCTCGTACCCAAGAATCGTCTTGAAAATGCAAATCAGGTTAGCCTCTTTGCCGCATATGGAACAGCTCCGCTAGCAGCCATCGTCTTCTCACTGTTGTCTATTTTTATTTCAGGTATCAGCGCCGCTCTCAGTCTTGGTAACAACTCTGCCGTAGATCTAGCGCTCTACATCAACGCACTTTCATTTATGTTTAGCGCCTTTACAATCTCTCAACTAGAGATTCCGAAGGAACACCTCAGTAAGAGCGAAGTCTCGGGATCCATGATGAGCTCTCTACTTGACGGTGGAAAATTTGTCTCATCATCAAAGATTGTCCGCGGTCTTATCGTGGGATTACTTGGCGCATTCGTAGCGGCCGGCGCAGTCATAGGGCTAGCGCGTACTTTTGTGGGTGATCTTGCCGGTGGAGATGCGGCTTACGGAGTTTTGTTTGGGGCAGTATTTACCGGCCTTGCGACTGGAATCGCTCTAGGGCCAAAGATCTTCGCTCAGTTCTCACGCCGACGACTATTTGGTGCAGCGCTCACGAGCGCTGGCTTCTTGCTCATCATCCTTTCGCTGCTACAGAACTTGGTTTTGGCTATCTTCGTGGTGGTCATTTTGGGCGCATTTTCCGGGGTTTCTTGGGTTACTGGTTTCACCATGCTGGGTATGGAAGTTACCGATGAGCTTCGTGGTCGAGTTTTCGCTTTCATTCAATCTTTAGTTCGAGTTTCGCTCGTGGGAGTTCTCGCTGTTGCGCCACTAGCCGCTGCTGCAATTGGCGAACATAGTTTCAATTTTGGCCAAGTCCAACTCACCTATAACGGCGCTGCATTCACCATGCTGGGCGGAGGAATCATTGCGATGTTGGTTGGAATTCTTTCTTATCAACAGATGAAGGACCGCCCAGGCGTTTCGTTCTGGAGCGATATCGTCAATGCATTTAAGGGCGAATTAGGTTCTATTACCGCGCCAAAGATCGAAGGACTCTTCATCTCATTTGAGGGCGGAGAAGGCTCGGGGAAGTCGACCCAATCAAAGCTACTCAAAGAGTGGTTTGAGACTGAAGGAAAGTCTGTTGTACTCACTCGCGAACCTGGTGGCACTACTCTGGGAAAGAACCTGCGCAAGATCTTGCTCGATAATTCAACGGGAGACATTTCGCCAAGGTCTGAAGCGCTTCTCTATGCAGCCGATCGCGCACATCACGTGTACTCCTTGATCCGTCCAGCTCTCGAGCGTGGGGACGTTGTCATTACCGACCGATACTTTGATTCCTCCATTGCATACCAAGGAGCAGGTCGCGTCTTGTCATCGTCAGAAGTAGCTCGTATCAATCGTTGGGCCACAGAATCTCTATTTCCAACCATCACAATCATTTTGGATCAACCTGCCGATATTGGCCTATCTCGTATCAAGAATGCGGATCGCCTCGAGAGTGAGTCAATCGATTTCCATAATCGTGTCCGCCAGGAATATCTCCAGTTAGCATCGATGGATCCCGAGCGTTACATGGTGATTGACGCCCAGCGGCCGGTTATTGAGATTCATCAAGAGATTACTGCGCGGATTACTGCATTAACAGCGAAGAAATAGCATGAGCGTCTTTAGTTCTCTTATCGGCCAAGATCACATCATTGAACAGCTCACCCAGGCCGTAAGCGTTGCCAAGAGCGGAGAGAATTCACAAGCAATGACGCATTCGTGGCTATTTGTGGGCCCTCCAGGCTCGGGACGATCTAATGCCGCAGTCGCTTTTGCTGCTGCCCTAGTCTGCAAAGAGAGCGGTTGTGGCAAGTGCACTGATTGCACGACCGTTATTTCGTCAACACATGTAGATGTTGAGCGATTTAATCCAACAGGGCTATCTATCAAAGCTGATGAAGTTCGCGAACTCATCGCTCGATCATCATGGTCACCTTCTGTTGGAGGTTGGCGAATCGTGATTATCGAAGATGCTGATCGCCTTACAGAGACCGCAGCAAATGCTTTACTCAAGACTATTGAAGAACCCGAATCACACACTGTCTGGTTGTTATGCGCACCCACCCTGACCGATGTCCCAGTCACCATCCGCTCACGTTGTAGACATGTCCAACTTCGAACACCATCTACTGATAGCGTTGAAGAATTCTTAATCACCCAGACAAAGATCGATAAAGAAACTGCACATTTTGCAGCTCGGGTCTCACAAGGACATATCGGGCGTGCTCGATACATTGCCACCAATTCAGAGGCTCAAGCTCGCCGCAAAGAAGTTTTATCTCTTCCTTTCTCTCTACAAGACACAGCCCACTGTTTTCAAGCAGCCCAAAGATTGTTAGATATCGCAGAAAATCAAGCAGAGGCTGAGAATTCAGAGCGCGATGCACAAGACTTAAAGCAGTTACAAGATGCTTTTCAAGGCACAGGCCGTGGTTTGATTTCTGGTGGCGCCAAAGCAGTAAAAGACCTTGAGAAAGAGCAGAAATCCAGCGCTACGCGCGCTATTCGTGACAATATCGATCATGCTCTTCTAGATATCGCAACCCTTTATCGGGATGTGTTGGCGGTTCAAAGTCATAGCGAGGAACTCTTTAACCTCGACCTACAAACCCAGATCAAGGGTTACGCCCAGAGCACTTCACCAAAACGCACCTTAGAGCAGATTGATGCGGTCCTGACTGCCCGGACAAACCTCTCGCGCAATGCCGCACCACTGGCAACCCTAGAAGCCCTGTTTTGCGCTTTGAAGTAGCTTTCGGCATTATCCGCACATGCGCTTAGACCACATCTCATATGCAGCTACACATGATCAACTCGTCGACGTAGTTCAGAGAATTGGTTCGCGAATCGGTTCAGCCTTCACAGACGGTGGAATCCACCCCCGCTTCGGTACTCGTAACTTCACTCTTGCACTCAAGAATGGGCATTATCTAGAAGTTGTCTGTCCTCTAGAGCATCCAGCAGCTGATTCATCACCATTTGGCCGCGTTGTTTCACAACGAGCTAACGAAGGTGGCGGTTGGTTGACCTGGGTTGTCTCAACTGAAGATCTGACACCAGTCGAAAGTCGTCTTGGACGTCAAGCAGTAGATGGTTCTCGCAAGCGCCCCGATGGTTCTGAATTAAAGTGGAAGCAACTCGGAGTTCTCGGAACTCTCGATGACTCACAACTTCCATTCTTTATCCAGTGGTTGAGCGCTGACCATCCTTCAACAGATGGAAAAGCAGTTGCTGAAATTGTAAAGATTGAGATTGCTGGAGACGAGAAGACCATTGAAGAGTGGTTGGGTTCTGATCTCTCAAAAGCCTTTGATGGCGTTGCAATTGAATGGGTAGATCCTGCAATTAATGATGGCCAGACTGGTCTGGTTGCAGTTCATCTATCGACGCCTAATGGCGTTGTACGCTTGGACTAGTTCCAAAGAAGCTTTTCACGCAACGCCGCCCTAGCTCAGTCGGTAGAGCGTCGCTCTCGTAAAGCGAAGGTCATGAGTTCGATTCTCATGGGCGGCTCGGTATAAATCTTTTATTCGCTAACCTTGCTCTATGACCACAGACACTCAATTTGAAATCGGCATTATTGGTGCCGGAATCATGGGTGAGGCGCTCTTAATGGCAATTTCTAAAGCTGGAGTAAGCGCCACCAATATTGCGATTTCAGATAAGCGCCAAGAGAGAACATCAGAACTTTCACAAAAATATGGATGCGCTGTTCTGTCAGCGGAAGATATTTCGATACAAGCCAAGAACATTCTTCTTGTTGTGAAGCCACAAGATATGGATGCTCTCCTTGAATCAATTGGTAAGAAGATTGCATCAACACAGAGAGTCATCTCTTTTGCTGCCGGGAAGAAGACTTCTCACATTGAAGGATTTCTGAAAGAAGGTGTTGCTGTGCTGCGGGTAATGCCAAATACTCCGATGTCAGTAGGGATAGGCGCCTCAGCAATCTCTGCCGGAAAGTTTGCGACAGGTGTGGACACTAAGGCGGTTGAGGAATTACTCAAGGCATCGGGTAAAACGATTGTGGTTGATGAGGCGCTACAAGATGCTGTGACCGCCACAAGCGGATCAGGGCCGGCTTACTTCTTTAGATTTGTTGAGGCAATGATTGTGAGCGCGCAAGAGCTTGGATTGTCAGAAACGGATGCGAAGACTTTAGTGATCCAGACAATTGCAGGGGCGGCCGAGATGCTCAAGCAAGATGGAGCTTCGCCGACCAAGCTTCGTGAGAATGTCACAAGCCCCAACGGAACGACTTTTGCCGCCTTACAGGTATTTGAAGCCAATGATCTCGAAGGAATCATCAAGAAAGCGATGACTGCCGCACGAGATAGGTCGCAGGAACTCTCCTAAATTTCAGATAACCTTAGGCAACACTAAAAGGAGTTGAGAGCATGGGTTCAGTAGTCAAGAAGCGCCGCAAGCGCATGGCTAAGAAGAAGCATAAAAAGCTTCTAAAGAAAACTCGTATTCAGCGTAGAAACAAGAAGTAATCTAAAGCTTGATCAGCACTAACTTCTTGTTTATTGATGTGACCGCATAGCGGACCTTATTGATAGTAATAGTGGCGCTCTCTTTGACACCGTCAAGGATGGCGCCACTTACTAGTTTTGGAGCAGTATTAGCAGTTGAAGCAGAACAGAGGCGCTTCTCGCAACCAAAGAGCAGACCCTTTTCATCAATGACTACAGGCGCACCTGGGGTTCCGAATGATTCAACACTCCGGCTACCAGGAACTTCATCCTCATCCACCAATGTGAATCTGAGTTGGTCAGGATCAGGTAAGCGATTACCGCTAGCGCTCAACCACGCAGCTGCAATCTTGGTGCCGGACTTTGCAAGTGCGACGTCATAACCTGCGACAGCGACTCCATTGTCGGGGCCATCAAGGGTGCTGTACTGCCAATCTTCTGGGTAGATGGTGTTTCGCTTCGCAAGTCTTACTTCGCCTTGAGTAGCAACATTATTCGAGGAAAGCGTGAGTACTGAATCGTAGAGAACATAAACGGTTTTGCCGTTTGCGATTGCGCTAATAGAGAAACCGACATCACCTGTGGTGCGACCTTCGGTCTGGCGATCTCCATCGACGATTTCATAGACCCAACCAGTTTTGGTTTGAACAGCGCCGAGCAAGATTCCTTGAGATTCATCGCGGTAAAAAACTTGTAGCCCCGCAGGGGTCACGGCGCATGCGTTTGCGGCGCTGACATCACTGGCGCCGCGTCTGCGATTCGTTTCTTTATAATTTTGGATGCTCTCGCCGTTACCGTCGATGGTCTCGTAGCGCCACTTTTTGCCATCGAAAGTTGCATGACGTAGGTCTTTGTTCTCCATATCGGAATAGAAAATGTGTAGACGTTCAGTCGATTTACTTCCAGTGATACAGAGCGAGACTGGGCCATCAAGATTGCGATCTGATTTGCCACCCGAGGTGGAATTACCATCGACGGTGGAGATCTTCCAGGTGTTTTTAGAGAGAGTGGCGAGTTTGAGATTGCCCGTGATCTCATCGGAATAGGCAATCACAGGGGCGTTCTTGAATGTTCCTTTAGCGAGGTACTTTGCGTTGGCGCTCTTATCGATAGTGCGTGTGGTCTGGCTGGATTGGAGAGTCACTTCATTTGTGGTGACTGGATCTGATTTACCGTTGGAATTCTCGGCTGTGATGGTGAATGAATAGCTCTCGCCATTCTTGAGTCCACTGATGCGCGCTGGGCTCGTGGTGAACTTACGGACCTCGCCCGAAGGATTCACTGTGACGTTGTAGCCCGTAATGCGATCGATTCGGCGGCAATTCGGGGAATCAAAGGTCACAAGGGCGTACTTATCACCGACGAGCGCGCGAACGTTGATGGGCTTTGTCGGAATGGTCTGGGCTTTAGCAGCCGGTGGTTTCTGCAACATGTCATCGATCATGGCAAGTGCGATTGCGCCGGGTGATCTGAAGACCTCGCCTGGGTCGAGAACGGGGGTCATAACCGAATCAAGGCTGGTGGATTTGAAGGTTGCTTCATCAAGGTGGGTGATGGAGGAGCCATCTTCATAAGCGCTCGGTGAATAGAGTTTTGGCTTCACACCGTTGTTGGCAGCAACTCCCAACGGTCCGCTCCAGAAAAGTGGTGAGGTCATTGCTTTACCTAAATCAACAGAGCGCGCACAGAAATCTGTGAAGAGGCGACCGTCGGGAAGTTGGACGTAGGCATCATAGGGAGTTGGTTGGATGATGTAACCGGTACCAAAGAATCCGTCATATTCGGCATTAGATAAGAAACCAAGGCCATGGCCAATTTCGTGCAGCACAGTGCTGGTGAGGTCATAACTAAAGCGACCAGGTTTTCCTTCAGATGAGATGTACCAGAGCGCATTGGAGTTAAAACGAAGAACGATGTCCGGCTTGCCCGGAGCGAGATCTTTCTTCGCTAATTTGTTTGCAAGAGCAGATGGGTACCAGAGATCTTGATCTGGTGCGCCATCGAATGCGTTGAAGTATTCACCGGGACGAGCAGATCCCAATACGCCGTTGAGATTAGAAGGTTCCCAATGCGCTTCAACTTCTACTTCGACTGTTGATTCAAAGTATGAGGCCCAGATATCAATCGCTTCTTGAAATGCTTTCTTTGCATCTTCGGGAACATCGACGAAATCAACGACCCACTTCGAGCGAGCTTTACCAATTTCGATCTTTTGAGATGGAGTAGCAGTGTTGAGGTTCTGTACTTTGCCAGAGCCATAGATGTATCCCCATTTTGTGGCGGGAATCGAATTAAAAGAGAGAGCAGGAGCTGATATCGGAGTAAGAAGAGTGAAGGCCAGCGAGAAGGCAGCGACGAGCGCGCGAATTCTCGAGGATTTCTTCATCATAAGCGCAAATGCTAGTGGTCTGAGAAGATAGCCAACTATGGACTCAGCAAACTTTAGGGATGCCTACTTACGCGCAGAACGCGAGAAACCTGCGC